>ERZ1066119.138-NODE-138-length-55378-cov-34.376227_pt1 | contig 55378 bp, 24 predicted proteins | sample MGYA00382766_ERZ1066119 | MGnify/ENA primary metagenome ERZ1066119 (study PRJEB33369, sample SAMEA5778349) | biofilm metagenome | biome: Industrial cooling water; feature: Water cooling tower basin; material: Biofilm | place: United Arab Emirates | collected...
CGCTTGTTGATAATAATCTAAAGCTTTTTGGTACTGTCCCAAACTGCGGTAAACTGCTCCAATGTTATTGAGAGTAGTACCCTCACCAGATTTATCACCTAAATGTTTACTAATAACTAACGCTTGTTGATAATAATCTAAAGCTTTTTGGTACTGTCCCAAACTGCGGTAAACTACTCCAATGTTGTTGAGAGTAGTACCCTCACCAGATTTATCGCCTATTTGTTTACGAATAACTAATGATTGTTGATAATAATCTAAAGCTTTTTGGTACTGTCCCAAATTGTTGTAAACTAATCCAATGTTGTTGAGATAAGCACCCTCACCAGATTTATCATCTATTTGTTTACAAATTACCAAAGCTTTTTCAAATAGCTCCAACGCTTCAGAATATTTACCTTGACCAAACAATTGCACACCTTGCTCATTCAACCTAATAACTTCTTCTTTACGCTGTTGAGAAGTTTGCGCTATTAATTCTCCACTAACCCTCATAGCACTTCCCAAAGTTAGCGAAACCGCTCCACCCACCGGAAACACCAGCGTCATCATCACCGCACTCACCACAACACGGTAATCAAAAGCTTTGTATTGCTTGATTTTCACCACCTTAGCTTCCCCCTTCTCTGACTAACAAGTGTATTCCCGCATACAAATTGTTTTTTATATACAAACAATCCGCAACACTAAGGTATATTTCCCAGTCAGACAAAGTTATGCAATTTTAGATAGGATAATCAACCTCAATTTTTACCAAAATCAAAGCAATATCCCCCTAGAACCATAGACTCGCGACAAACGTAACAAAAAGAGGGGGGAATGGGGGAATGGGGGATTGGGAGTAGAACAATGCAAGTATTGTTCCACAACCACCCCTATCAACCAACAACCAGAAGATAGAGCATAAGCGCTGTTGTCAGCAATTGAATTTGACTCACACTCCTAAAGAAGAGCGAATACTGCTGCTTCACTTCTTACTTTCACCTGTTCTTGGCTTATATATTGAGATGAGCGTGTTCTTGATAAAAATCGCTCCGCTACTTCAGACCAAGGGGTCTATATGCGATTATCTTTCTCAAACAGCAGTCAAACCAAGTGATAGCAGGGTTTTCATTTTTTTACGATAATGATAATAGCTTACAGTCCCTCTATTTTTATTTTGCTTTTGTTATTCAGTATTAACAATAATTGTAAACGCAGCCCAATTTACTGCACCTGGGTGTTTTTCCTTTGTTTTCAGCATCGCTTGACACAGCGCTTGAGCTTTGTCGGGGTTTTTCGACAATTGATTATGATTATGCGGATAATAAAAATAAACAAATTGCCGAAGGATTTGAGCGAGAAGTAGCTCACATAATTAAGCTAGATGGCAAAGAATTTACTTGGAATGAACGACAATTAATAGTACGTTCCTTCGCAATGGCAGAAACAGAAGAAAAATCTTTACGTACACGTCTACAAAAAACTTCAAATGCGCTTGAAGCTTTGAATAAACCACGTCGTGGCAAGAAAAAATTAACGTCAGTGACCAATGGGAAGCATCTATAGCAGCGATTCTAAAGCGTTATCGTACCGATGGTTTAGTTAAAATTAATCTTCAAGTTACAAAACATCAAAAAACGACTAGGCGATATCTTGATAGGATGCCTCAAACTATATAACAAACATCTATAAATCTAGATTTTGAGATTGTGTAATCATCTGTTACACAACAAATAAATATGTTGGGTTGGCGTGTTTATGTGACTAATCAAACTGATTCTATACTATCTCTTAAGCAAGCAGTTTGTTGTTATAGAGATGAGTATCTGACAGAACGCGGATTTGGCAGACTCAAAGGCTTTCCGTTGTCCTTAACACCAATCTACTTGCAGCGTGAAGACCATATTACTGGTTTGATTAGATTACTTTCTATCGGTTTGCGTGTCTTAACTGTGTTAGAGTTTCAAGTACGTTCTAGTCTTAAAGTAAATGAAGAAGAGCTTGCTGGGCTTTATACAGGTAATCCTAAACGAAAAACCGCACGCCCAACTGCAGAACTGATTCTTGCAGCTTTTAAAGAAATTACATTAATATTAATTGAGGCCAAAAATAAAATTTATGCTCATTTAACTAATCTTACTCCTTTACAGCAGCACCTAGTTGTTTTACTTAATTTTCCAATTACCATCTATACTCAACTTGATGGTCAATCTTTTACTCCTGAGTAGTAATTAAGTTGCGTTTCCTAAGCATCAAAAGCTGAAACAGTCTTCATATCTGTTTTTAACGACGAAGAAAAGCGCAAGTTTTTTTAAATAAAAAAAACAAGCCTAATTTTCATCTCCGAGTTTGTACACAGGCGCCTGCCCAGGTAGATGCCCGTATTCGCACGTTTTCCAATGTCAATAAAGTGTTTTATAACACTCTTTATACTGACACGTTATTTTTGCCTTTACGCTTTTGCTCACTTTTATCTAACTCCTGAAAAAATATGTAGGTTTACTCAAAAGTTGCAAATCCTTACTCAAAAGCTGCAAATTTTTTCACAAAAGTTGCAAATTCCCCCATGCATAAGTACTAACAGTCGCTTTAATGCTTTGTGGGACGGACGGTCTGGAGGTTTAAGGGTAGGGTGTTGACTTTAGGCGCGCCCCTGTCCCCTACACTCCGATGATTAAGTAAATACATTTATTTTTGCAGGATTGGAAATTTACCGCCGTTAGACCCCGAAGCCAAGCTGTAGCTGGGGTTTGCTATAATGTATATGTTTCTTAAAATATAGACAAAGAAATTTGCATCTTTTGCATAAATTTTTTCGGCAATTTGCAATTCTGTAAAAAAATTTGCAACTTTTGTGAAAAAATAGATGCCTGAAACAACGTAATTACGTTCCAAAATTTGCAACTTTTCAGTGAACCCACAAATAGGCGAACTGGGAGAACTAAGTAACGACTTGATACGTTGTAGAAAACGACAACAACGTTAAATGCTTGATTTGCAAACGTTGTAGACGTTGTAGGCGACATAAGTTGAGAGTTATACCCTCACCTGATTTATAATCTAACTGTTGAATAATATTTAACGCTTGTTGATAAGAATTTAACGCTATTTGATATTGCCCCAAAAAACGATAAACTTCTCCAATATTGTTGATAATTGTGCTTTCACTAGCTTTATCACTAATTTCTTTACAAATTATCAAAGCTCTTTCAAATAACTCCAACGCTTCTTGATACTTACCTTGGTCAACCAATTGAAAACCTTGGTTATTTAACCCAATAAATTCTTCTCGATGCTGTTCTCTCGTCTTTCCTTGCACTATTAATTTTTCACTGACCCCATTTGGGGTTCGCTTAGTTTGCGAAAAAGTTACACCTGTAGGGAATATAACAGAAAATAGCACTGTTACTAATACGACACAAGAATTAAGTTTGTACTGATTGGTTTTCACAGCCTGATTTTTGCAAAATTTACCACAATTCAAATAATTTTTCATCTATTAGCGTCTCTATAGTTACTTTATTTAGATATGGACGCGACAATACCGCACCTAAGAAAATAGGTGATATTTATTACTCTACAACCTCAATCAAAGTTGACATAACAGCTATTTTCTTACTGTCCACTTGCGTGGTACTCTCCACATTTATTCCTCGTCTGTTTACCACAGCTGTAGCACGAGAAATTTCATTAAAGTCACCAAGTAAATCATCCATAACAGTCACAGGTTCATCTTCGGAAATGTCTAAGGGGTCTCCTCGTCTAACATTACGACTTCTAGCAATACTCTGTAAACCTTTTAAAGCATTGCGAACAGGTTTAGTGCTAGCTAAAACAAGCAACTCCATAACACCAGATGGTCCTTTGAAGGTTAAATGCGATTCACTTCCCGATTCCGGAAAAATAATCGTTTTGCCAACTTGAACTAAAGCTGCATCTTCAGGAGCATCCCACTCCAAGGGAAACAAAACTATTAAACTACCGCTGGAGTCAATTAAAACAGCACTGATATAGAGATTACGACTTTCGTTATTTTTTACTTGAACTTGGACGCTTGTTTCTGCAGGAAACTTTAGAATTCTAGCATTGCTCTGATTTGAAATTGTACTAGAGCTATTTCGAGGTGTAACACTAATATCAATATTCAAAGAAACAGATTCACTCGTAACCAAAGTCTTTAAAATTTGTCCAGCTAATAAAGATTTTAGTCGGTTTTGGAGTCGTCGCTGGATAATTTCTGTAGATGATTCTCCCACACGACCGAATGCATTGGGAACGGGAGTGCGCCCAGCAGTAAATAAACCAATAGCACCTACAGGTGGTGGGTTGGAAATACGTTGCTGTTGGAAAAAACGTTCGTCTTCAGCCGTTACTCGTCCCAGGATATAATTAACCAACCCGCGTTGTGTAACTGGTAATGTCTCCATTCGCTTTATCGTTTGAATTGCCTTTCGTGCTTGTTCTTTTTCTGCACCCAAAGATTCATCTAACCCTATTTTTAATGTCAAATCTGTAGGAATTCCCTTGACTAATTCCCGTACTAAAATACCTGGTTGGATAACATTTTGTGATGTACCTTTTACAGGTTTACCATAACCTACTAACCCAATACGAGATGTTTGTTCGATTTGTCCGATTGTGCGTCCTTGATTATCTATTAAGTTAAAAATTGACCCTGCTTGAAAAGCTTCTAAACTTTGAGAAGCAACTCCACCTAACCAAAATTCTATTTGATTATCATTGATTTTTTTTCGGATAACTCCTTCCGCGCTGGGGGTAGTATACTCTGTAAAATAGAGAGGTTTTTGCTCGTTTTTACTTCCCGATTTGACTTCAAAATCTGGGTCTTGAATCACACCTGAAGATTGTGCTATATCCTGGGTTCGTAGTTTCAAGCTATCAAAAACTGTTATAATTGAACTGTTGCGACTTTGTTGCCAAAGGTAACGGGTAAGTAGATAAGTAAAAGCACCCGCATGAAAATCTCCAAAAGGAGCATCTGCTGCAAATTGAGATTTTTGAGCAGAAGTCAAAGCAATACCTTTGGCGATTCCTTTTGCTCGTCTTTGATTAAATTCTTCTGGCGACAGTTTAAGTTTTTTTAATAGCTTTTCCTGAAGTTCTAATTCTTCCTTGCTAGCTTTCACAGTTGTACCCCTATCGAGACGAGCAGAGCGTAGCACCAAATTTCCTCTGTCTGCTCCTGCAGAAAAACAGCTATCCAATACGACAGTTAAGTTTTCTGTTGGTATATCTGATGTCAACAAAAACAATGTTTTTCCCATAATATCTCGCACGATACTGGGAGAATTAGTAGCAGTATCAAATGGTACTAGCGTTCCGTTTAAATTTTCTCCATTGACGGGTGTGAGGTCAATTACCCGCGAACCATGTCCGGAGAAGTGAAAGACTACTACATCCCCCGGTTTTGCTTGCTTAATTAAATGGTTATTAAACGCGCTGATTATTCCTTCACGAGTCGCATTTGCATCAGTCACCAGCAAAACATCTTTTGCATTAAAACCAAATCGATTAACCAGTAGTTCTCGCTGCATTTCTACATCAGTGAGACACCCTTTCAATCCTTTGGTTCCAGCAGGATAATTATTAATACCAACTAACAGTGCAAGTTTGCGCGAGTTCCCTTGAGCTAGTACTTGACCATAGCTATTTGCTTGGTTGAAAAATTCTGTATGGCTTAATCCTAAAGTTGCTAGGAGTCCACTGCTAAATTGTAAAAAATGACGGCGTTTCATATTGTTTATATCTATTCAGTAAAGAAAATTAATCTCAAACGGTGTTTTTAGTAAAGTAGACGACAAAAGTAAATTCAAGCATAGGTAAATACAATTCAGTCACCTGAATGCAAAATAATGATAAGTTTTGTATGCCAAAAGCTATTTTCAAATAAGCTTTATTAATTTTCACCCGATATTATTCAGGATTCCCAATGATTGTAAATGCAGCCCAATATGCAGCACCGGGATGTTTTTCCTTTGTTTTCAACATCGCTTGACGTAGTGCTCTTGCTTTGTCTGGATTTTTCTCTAATTGCTGGTAAAATTCAACCATTAAATCGGATGTTTCGTTATCGGGTACTTTCCATAGAGATACTATGAGACTTTTTGCACCCGCTGTTAATAAAGCACGGGATAATCCCAATACTCCATCCCCGGTAATTTCTCCTTTACCAGTATCGCAAGCGCTTAATATAATTAAGTCAGCTTGGAGTTTGAGATTCTCAACAATTTCGCTGGTTCGTAAAAGTCCTTCATTCGCGTTTTTGGGGGATGGGGGAGAGTCGGGAGAGAGAGCTATAGCTCCGGGTGTGCGTTCTCCAAAACCATCGAGTAACCCGTGAGTTGCGAAGTGAATTAGTTTAGCATTGTTCATTCTTTGCATTACAGCAGTTTTTGTTGCTTCTTTACCAATCAAGGGTTTTGCGTTCAGTAGAGACGCAATTAATCGCGTCTCATTTTCAGCACCTGGTAAGTCAGGTAATTGTTTTGGTGGAAATTCTTTTTCTGTATCTGATTTTTTTTGTGTCACGCGCACAAAGGGCATAATGGGATTACCAACGATTAATTTTTCATCTTGTGATAGGGAAGCAAATTTTATGGGTGTTGGATTAGTTTTCTCTGTAAATTCCAAAACTTGAATAGCAGGAGCTGTGAGAATTGTATGTTTTTCGATGAGATATTTCTGGTTTTCATCCATCAGTGCGGGAAAGGGAACGAGGAATAACGACTCGTGAGGGATAAATACAACACGGTCGTCAGGATTTTTGGGGAGATGTTTAGCAATGGGTTTAATTAAAAGGTTGTGGAGCTGTTGTAATCTTTCTTTATAGTCAACTCCTGGTTTGCGGGATATTTGAGCAGTAGCACGTCCTCTGACACCGATTGATACACGGCTATCTTCTACTAATTTATTTAAAGGTGTTTTGAGAGATTCTAAATCAACTTGCTCGAAAGCAATTTCTCCTGTAGGTTTGACTATCCAGATGTAGAGTTTATCTTCAAGTACAGAATATTCAACAAGCGTTGATTTTTGCTTTTGAGCGATTTGCTTAATATCCGCAATTGTTGGTAGTTTAGCGATAGCATCATTATTATTTGTTGCTTTTGATGTTAACAAGTCGATAAAAGCTCTTGCTCTACCACGCTCGGATATTTCTAAAGCAAGACTAATTTTATTTTGAGGTATTAAAGCTAATTGTAAAAATTTATATGTATCAGTTTGTTGAGCAAAAAGCGATATTTTTTGGTAATCTGATAACTTAGTGCGTAGATAATCCCAGATTTCTATAGCAGCAAACAAAGGTTTCTCTGCTTGAGAATATTGACTTTGAGCAACGTAAACTGCTCCAATATTGTTGAGAGTATCACCCTCACCTGCTTTATCACGTATTTGTTTACGAATAACTAAAGATTGTTGATAATAATCTAAAGCTTTTTGATACTGTCTCAAATAAAAGTAAACTAACCCCATATTATTGAGAGTAACACCCTCACCTGCTTTATCATTTATTTGTTGTCTAATAACTAACGCTTGTTGAGAATAATCTAAAGCTTTTTGGTACTGTCTCCACCTGCGGTAAATTCCTCCAATATTGTTGAGAGTTGTACCCTCACCAGATTTATCACCTATTTGTTGACTAATAATTAAGGATTGCTGATAAAAATCTAAAGCTTTTTGGTACTGTCCCCAATTGTCGTAAACTAGTCCAATATTGTTGAGAGTTGTACCCTCACCAGATTTATCACCTAAATGTTTCCGAATAGCTAAGGATTGCTGATAAAAATCTAAAGCTTTTTGGTACTGTCCCAAATTGTCGTAAACTAGTCCAATATTGTGGAGAGTTGTACCCTCACCAGATTTATCACCTAAATGTTTCCGAATAGCTAAGGATTGCTGATAAAAATCTAAAGCTTTTTGGTACTGTCCCAAATTGTTGTAAACTAGTCCAATATTGCTGAGAGTTCTACTCTCACCAGATTTATCACCTATTTGTTGACTAATAACTAAGGATTGTTGATAAAAATATGAAGCTTTTTGGTACTGTCCCAAACTGTGGTAAACTCCTCCAATATTGTTGAGAGTTGTACCCTCACCAGATTTATTACCTATTTGTTGACTAATAACTAAGGATTGTTGATAAAAATCTAAAGCTTTTTGATACTGTCCCAAATTGTCGTAAACTCTTCCAATACCGTTAAGAGTAGTACCCTCAGCAGATTTATTACCTATTTGTTGACTAATAACTAAGGATTGTTGATAAAAATCTAAAGCTTTTTGGTACTGTCCCAAATTGAGGTAAACTCCTCCAATATTGTTGAACGTAACAGCCTCACCTTCTTTTTCACCTATTTGTTGACTAATAACTAAGGATTGTTGAAAATAATCTAAAGCTTTTTGGTACTGTCCCAAATCGTCGTAAACTCTTCCAATATTGTTGAACGTAACAGCCTCACCTTCTTTTTCACCTATTTCTTTACAAATTACCAAAGCTTTTTCAAATAACTCCAACGCTTCTTTATATTTTCCTTGACCTTGCAATTGTAAACCTTGTTTATTCAACCTCATAGATTCTTCTTGCCGCTGTTTTTTAGTTTGCGCTTGCGCTATTAATTCTCCACTCCCCAAAAGCACGCTTGACTTCTCCCTCGTCTGCGAAAACGTAACACCCACCGGAAATACAATCAAAAGCAACAGTGTCAAACTAGCAACACGATAATTAACTTTGCAACAACTTAGTTTAAACAATCTAATTACCCCTCTTTTGACTTATTAAGTGTATTCCGGTATCCAAATCATTTTTAATATAAACAGTTTCGCCACAGTTTGATACATAAGTTGAAGGAATTTACTGGGTAGAGATTAACTCTAGATGTATTCGCTATAACCTAGAGCTTATCCAAGATTGGTTACATAACCGTAATGACTCCAAAGCGCATCTCCGCGCAATTGAAAGATATCATGCCAGTTTAGCCAGTAACCACTTCAAAAGTTATTGCCATTGCTGCAAGTTTATTCGCATCTACACCTCGTACTCCCACAGCGAGTTCTACATTTTTTACGGTGATTCCTCTCCGAGTTTCGGCATCTAAATCTCCGAGTAATTTATCTGTTATATCTAAGAATTCATCATTATTTGGTGCAATTGGACCGCGTGTTTTATTTCCTCTTCTGGCAATGTCTTTGAGTGCTTTCAAGGACGCGCGTAGTGGGGACGTACTCGCAATAATTAATGCTTCTGTAATTCCCAAGGGTTCCCCAATTGTTAATTTAAAGCCATCATCATCTCCGGGAATTATCCGCTTATCTCCAGTTGCTAACAATGCTGCATCATCCGATGTAGCCCAGTCATTTGGGAATATTATTCCCATTTCACCATCAGCATCGATTACTAAAACAGTGACATAAACAGGAGTAGATTCTTTATTTTCTACTTCAAAGACGACTTGCGTACCTGCTGGTAATTTGGGGATTTCTCCATCTTTGATAGTTATTGGTTTTGCAGGAGTTGTGTTTGCACCTGTTTGTTTAGAAATACCACGAGTAGGCAGGGTTTTACTAATAATGTTTTTACTCCCAGCAATATTCATTGAAGCTGTAACTTTTACTTGTGATGTATTATTTGGTAGCATCTGTCTGACAATTCGCGCAGCTAGAAGAGATTTAAATTTGGGTTTTAAACGTTGTACGGCTGCTGTAATAGTTTCATTTGCTACACCAAAAGAACTAGGAACTATTTGGTCGAGTGAAGGTAAAAATAAACCAAAACTACCCGCAGGAGGTAAATTTGCAATTTTGGATTTCTGTAATTGTTTATATCTAGTTTCGGTCATACGAGCAAAAATATATTGTACTTCTTGCTGTCCCAAGGGTAAGGGAGTAACGCGGTTGATAGCTTGTAAAGCTTGTTGCGCTTCATTTGTTGTATTGCTGTCAAAAGCGTCATCTAATCCAATTTTTAATGTCAAATCATTAGGGACACCACGAATCGTTTCTTGTAAAAGTGTCCCTGGTTTTAATTCTGTATTTCCCCTGGCAGTATTGATAAATGTACCTTGTCCAATTAATCCTCGACGAGATTCTAGCTTGACGAGTCCTGTTTGTTTCCCATTTGCATCGACAACACTGAAAGCAGCATCTTTGTTAAATGCTTCTAATGAACGTGCATCAATTCCACCTAGCCATAATTCTACTTGGTTGCCTTTTGTTTGCGTAACTACTGCTTCGGCATAAGATGTGTTAAAGGGGATAAAATAAGTTGCCGGGTTTGGGTTTTTACTATTTAATTCTAATTCTGGGTCTTGAAAAAGACCGCTATTGCGTGACAAAATTCTCGTGCTGCGATTGACATCAACTAATATTTTGTTAACCGATTGATTTGCTGTTTGTTGCCATAGATATTGAGTAAATAGATAAGTAAATGCACCTGCGTGAAAATCATTAAAAGGTGCATCGGCTGCTAATTGGTCGCGTTTAGCAGCAGCAATGACAACACCTTTAGCTACACCTTGGCGCCGTAATTTAATGAATTCTTGGGAAGATAAATTTAACCGTTTTAACCATTGTTGCTGATAGGCAAATTCTTGAGAACTGGCTTGCAGTTTTTTATCACTATTACGGGAACGAACCACAAAATTTCCTCGTTTTGCTCCTCCAGAATGGCAGCTATCCAACACAACGGTGACATTATCTGTTTTTAATGCGTACATAAGCAAAAACAGTGTGTGTCCCATAATGTCTTGCACTATACCACCAGAGGAATTGTATCCAGAATCAATTGGGACTAAAGTACTATTTAAACCATCCGCATTGTCTTTATCTGGGTCATCAACTTGCGAACCATGTCCAGAAAAGTGAAATACTACCACATCTCCTGGCTTGGCTTGCTTGATAAGATGTTCTTCAAATGCTGTAAGAATACCCTGACGTGTGGCTTGTTGGTCAGTGAGGATTTTAATATCGTTGGGGTTAAAACCAAAGCGATGTGTTAATAACTCTTTTTGTAACAAGACATCATTGACACAACCTTTAAGTGGATTCATACCGTTATTGTATTCGTTAATACCGATTAATAGCGCCAGTTTGCGTCCGGTGTTTTGTGCCAGGAGTTGAGCGTATTTATCTCCCTGCTGCATAATATCCAACTGACTTAAACCCAGTGTTGCGAAGGCAGAACCAGTAAATTGGATAAAGTGACGACGTTTCATAGGTTTTTAGCTTTTGGATTTTGGATTTTCTGGTTACTTATATTTCTGGGTTTGGTGAGGGTATGCAAAAATATCTACCACGATTCAGATATTATTCATCAATTTACGGTTTATTTGAGTTTCAATCAACCCAGAATTGAGGGATGGGATGTGCAATCAGCCAGATTTGATGTCATGGCAACTTCTGATACAACTCAGTATTTTTATGCAATACATAGCTGGCAAGCAAGACAGTAATCGAACCTCAAAAAAACTGCATACCCCCTCAAACCTGAGAAATATATGTGATTGAAACCAGAAAATCTAGATTTTTAACCGCAAGATTTATCCATAACCCGCAAAAAACCTTAAATTTCAGGCAAATTGCAAAAATATAGTGATGAATCCTGCGATACTAGCACTTACCAAGTTTACCGTATTATTACCAGCCGATTAAGTCAGCACAAGCTTATGTTCCCCAAGTTATCCCTGGCAAAATCCCATTCCCTGAAACTGCTATCTTGGTCAATTACTGTCGCAATGACGTTGGGGCTATTGATGACTGTACCAAAACAAGTTACAGGACAAACCCAAGCTACCCGGTCAGCCCAACAGTCAGCAGAGTTACAAGAAGCAGAAAGACTGAATCAACAAGTTGTACAATTACATCAGCAAGGTAAATACAATGAGGCGATTTACTTGGCAGAAAAAGCTTTAGTAATCCGGGAAAAAGTACTCGGTCAGGAACATCTTTCGGTGGCAACTAGCCTAAATTATTTGGCTATACTTTACCGACTACAAGGAAATTATGACAAAGCCGAACCTTTGTATGTGCGAGCGCTGGCGATTTCGGAGAAAGTTCTGGATCAGGAACATCCTTCGGTGGCAATTAGCCTGGATAACTTGGCTCTACTTTATCAATCACAGGGGAATTATTCAAAAGCAGAACCTATGCACCTGCGAGCGCTGGCAATTTTGGAGAAAGTACTCGGTCGAGAACATCCTTCGGTGGCAACTAGCCTGAATAATTTGGCAGGACTTTACCGACTACAGGGGAATTATTCAAAAGCCGAACCTTTATATGTGCGAGCGCTAGCAATTAGGGAGAAAGTTCTAGGTTTGGAACATTCAGATGTGGCAATTAGCCTTGATAATTTGGCAGGACTTTACTCTTCACAGGGGAATTATTCAAAAGCAGAACCTATGCACCTGCGAGCGCTGGTAATTTTGGAGAAAGTACTCGGTCGAGAACATCCTTCGGTGGCAACTAGCCTGAATAATTTAGCAGAACTTTACCGACTACAAGGGAGTTATGCAAAAGCAGAACCTATCTACCGACGAGCGCTGGCAATTTTGGAGAAAGTACTCGGTCGAGAACATCCTTCGGTGGCTAGTGGTCTGAATAATTTAGCAGAACTTTACCGACTACAGGGGAGTTATGCAAAAGCAGAACCTATCTACCGACGAGCGCTAGCTATTAGGGAGAAAGTACTAGCTCCAGAACATCCTGATATAGCAACTAGCTTGAGTAGTTTGGCAGGACTTTACTCTTCACAGGGGAATTATGCGAAAGCAGAACCTATCTACCTGCAAGCGCTGGCAATTTTGGAGAAAGTACTCGGTCGAGAACATCCTTCGGTGGCTAGTGGTCTGAATAATTTAGCAGAACTTTACCGACTACAGGGGAGTTATGCAAAAGCAGAACCTATCTACCGACGAGCGCTTACCATCCGTGAGAAAGTACTGGGTGGGGAACATCCAGATGTGGCAGCTAGCCTGAATAATTTGGCTTTACTTTACCAAAGGCAGAGGCATTACAGCAAAGCAGAACTTTTGTACCTACGAGCGCTCACTATCCGTGAGAAAGTAATGGGTGGGGAACATCCAGATGTAGCCACTATCCTAAATAATTTGGCACAACTTTATTCCTCACAAGGGAATTATGACAAAGCGGAATCTTTGTACCTGCGAGCGCTGGCTATTAAGGAGAAAGTATTTAGTTGGGAACATCCTTCGGTGGCAACTAGCTTGAATAATTTGGCTCTACTTTACTCTTCACAGGGAAATTACAGCAAAGCAGAATCTTTGTACCTGCGAGCGCTTGCTATTGTTGAGAAAGCCCTTGGTCGAGAACATCCTTCGGTAGCAACTAGCCTGAATAATTTGGCTGGATTTTACTGGAGTAAAGGAGATATCACCCGCACTACGGATTTTCTCACCCGTGGACTTGCAGTTGAGGAAAAAAACCTTCAACTAATTTATGCTGTGGGTTCGGAACAAAGAAAACAAAACTATGCTCAAACTTTCACAGGAAGAACTAACGCTGTTGTTTCTCTCGCTCTACAACAATCAACCAAAAACCCTACCCTTGCCAAATTAGCCCTAACTACTATACTTCGTCGCAAAGGACGAGTGCTGGATGCGATGACAGACACGGTGCAAACATTACGCACCCAATTAGCAGATAATCCAGAAACCAAACAGTTATTTGACGAATGGTCGGATGTGCTGCAACAACTATCAAACCTGGTATATAGAGGAGCGGGAGAACAAAAATTTGAGATTTATCAGCAGCAAATTAAACAATTAGAAGCAGACAAGGAACGGTTAGAAGAACAAGTCAGCGCCAAAAGTGCCAAGTTCCGCAAAGAAATTACACCAGTAGAATTGGCAGATATCCAAGCCCAAATTCCCCCAGATGCAGCGATGGTGGAGATTGTTCAGTACGAACCATTTAACCCCAAAAATAAGGAAAACAACGAACAATGGGGTCAACCGCGTTATGCTGCGGTGGTGCTGCGCGCGACTGGTGAACCAAAGTGGGTTGATTTGGGTGATGCTGCAAGTATTGATAAATCGGTTGCTAGTTTCCGTCGGGTGTTAGCATTTGCTCCTGCTACAAGCAAATCTAATTCTAAGGAACGGGGTGGAATTAATGCTGAACCTGCTGATGGGAAAAGTCTTCAAGAGCTTGCGCGCGCTTTAGACAAGCAACTTATGGCGCCTATTCGTCCTCTATTGGGCGATGCTCGTCACCTGTTATTATCACCGGATGGACAATTAAACCTTATACCCTTTGAAGCCCTCAAAGATGAACAAAATAAATATCTTGTTCAACGTTATGCTTTCTCCTATCTTACTACTGGCAGGGATTTACTGCGCCTAGAAACCACAGCAAAACAACTCTCAAATCCCGTAGTCTTTGCAAATATTAACTATGAACAGCAAGAAACAGTTATTGCGGCAAATTCTACAGTTAAAACCCGTGGTGAGCAAAATCAACGTTCCACAGACTTTGCGAATCTTAAATATGACCCCCTCTCTGCAACTTTAGCAGAAGGTCAGCAAATTAAACAAATCTTCCCCAATACCAATATCATCACAGGTGAAAAAGCTACAGAAGCCGCTATTAAAAAATTAAAAGTCCCGAATATTTTACACTTAGCAACCCACGGTTTCTTTCTCCCCGATAAAGAAGTCAAACCTATTGCAGCAGGCATAAATGACTTCAATAATCAACTAGAACAACCCAGATATTTAAACTTAGAAAACCCTTTATTACGTTCAGGTTTAGCATTAGCGGGTTTCAATAGCCGTCAAAACAAACAAAGCAACAATACTGATGATGGAGTTCTCACGGCTTTAGAAGTTGCCGGATTGAATTTACGTGGAACAGAGCTAGTAGTATTATCTGCCTGTGAAACTGGACTGGGTGACGTGAAAACAGGTGATGGTGTTTACGGTTTGCGTCGTGCTTTGGTAATCGCAGGTTCACAGACACAGCTATTAAGTTTGTGGTTAGTTGATGATGGTGGAACTAAAGATTTGATGGTTAAATATTACGAGAAAGTCAAAGTAGGTAAGGGTAGACATGAAGCCCTACGAGAAACACAATTAGAGTTTTTAAATAATCCGAAATACCAGCATCCTTATTATTGGGCTAGTTTTATTCCTTCTGGTAATTGGAGGGGATTAAATAATTATTAAAAAATATCAATGTTTTTTATTTCCAACTAAGGTAATGTTAGTTAGTCAGTATAATCACGTATGAATAATCAAAGTAGACCTTACCAGCTAGAGCAAAGGCTTCCTATGTGGACTTCGCGTGCTGTAGGGATATTTTTCTCTCTGGTTTTATTATCGGAGTCAACAGGCGCCAACATCAAGGGTTATGGGTTGCAAATCGCACAGCAGACAGTACCAGCTCCTTCTATTCCCCTAACTCCAGATAAGCAAAAGCGATATCAAGAGGCAGCTAAATTATATCAAGAAGCACAGGAGTTACGGAAGAAAGGGACTAGAGAAGGATATAACCAGGCAATTGAAAAATTTCAGCAAGCATTTAAAATTGTTAAAGAATTGGGATTACGAGCAGATCAAGCCGAAATATTAATGGAAATTGGTTTAGTTAATGTTTTTCTCTCAGAATATCAACAAGCACTGGATTTATACAACCAAGCATTAAAAATCTGGCAAGAGTTAAATCAAACTTTCTATGAAGCTAGTGTACTCAGTATGATTGGTGATGTCTACAACAACATGGGAAAATCACGAGAATCACTGGAGTACTTGAAGCGAGCAGAATCAAGCTTTAGGTCACAGAATCAATTTCGTTTTGTAGCCATAACTTTGTCTTCGGCTTCTAGCGCTTACAGCAGATTGGGCGAGACGAAGAATGCGCTTAATTACCTTAATCAGGCATTAGAAATTTATCGTACTACATTTAAAGACCCAGACAAAGAAGCTCAAACTCTTAATTCTATTGCTTTACTGTATTCTCAAATAAATAAGTCAGAAATAGCCTTTGAATACTACAATCAAGCCTTAGATATTCACCGCAAACGAAAAAACTTGTTAGGGCAAGCTGAAGTATTCAAAGATATTGGCTCTCTTCACGCAAAATTGGGTAAACGTGATTTAGCTCTGCAATATTTAAATCAAGCACTGGAAATACAATCTAAAAAAGGTACCTTAGTTGACCAAGGTTTAACTATTAATGAAATTGCCAGTGTTTATAGTTTACGAGGAGATTATGAAAAAGCAATTGAATATTATCAAAAAGCAAAATTACTCTTCCATGAGGCTGGGTGGACAACCTTAGAGTCTTTAAGTCTTGGATCGATTGTCAGTATCTATCGAAATTTTATAGGCAATAATGAGCAAGCACTAAAGTATACGGAGGAAATACTTAGTTCTGATCGCAAAGCTGGGGATAAAGAACAAGAAGCATCAACTCTTAACCAGCAAGCTGATATTTATATCCTACAAGGTAATTATCAACTCGCATTAAACCTTTATAACGAAGCCTTGCAAATTGAGCTTTTCATAACGAAAAGCCCCAGAGCGGCTGCTCGCACCCTTGGTAATATTGCCTTACTCTACGACTTTTTAGGCGATATGAACTTAAGTATTAGGACTTACAATCAAGTACTAGATATTTATAAAAAGCTAGATAATAAGCAGCAACAAGTCAGGATTCTTCACTACATCGGTAGTGTTTACCAAAGAAACGGAAAATTAAATGACGCACTCATATCTTATAATCAAGCTATGAAGTTATTAAATAAAGATGATTATATATCTGAAATAAGTATAAGTTATGGTTTAGCAAGAACCTATCGTGATAAAAAAGATTATACCAGAGCCTTGGAAGCTGGTAATCGTGCATTGGAATTATCAAAAAAGTATAATAATTCTTTTCAAGAAATAGCTTCTATTGCAATTATTGGTAGCATATACCTTGCAAAAACTGATTATAAAAATGCACTAGATAATTATGCAAAAGCCTTGGTAAGTTTTCGTAAAAGTAGGTTATTAAACAAAGAAGCTGAAACCTTAAACACAATTAGCATTGCTCATGAGTTTCAACAACAGCACCAACAAGCAATAAATGTTCTTAATGAAGAACTAAAAATTAGGCGCGAATTAAAAGATATTCAAGGAGAAGCAAAAGCACTTTATTATATTGGAAAAAATCAACGCAAGCTAGGAAACCTGGAAACTGCACTTACCAACATCGAAGAAGCAATTAAAATTGTCGAAAGCATACGTGGCAACGTCAAAAGTCAAGAATTGCGTACATCCTACTTCGCCACAGTCCAAAGCTACTACAAATTCAAAATCGACCTGTTGATGGAACTACATAAAAAAGACCCATCAAAAGGATTCAATGCTCAAGCAATCGAAACCAGCGAAGCTTCTCGCGCTAGAGGACTTGTAGAACTGTTAACAGAAGCGCGCGCTAATATCCGCAAAGGCGCCAATCCGGAACTTTTAGCTGAGGAAAGTCGCTTACAAAGCTTAATTGATGGCAAAGAGAAAGTACGGTTTGAAATCGTTAACAGCAATAAAATTCAAGACCCAACTTTCAAAGCCAACGCTGACAAATTACAAACAGAAATCGATGAACTCCTTAGTCAGCAAAAGCAACTTGAAACTAAAATCCGCCAAAGTAGTCCCAAATACGCTAACCTCAAATATCCCCAGCCGTTAAAAATAGCACAAATTCAGCAACAACTAGACAAAGACACCCTACTTTTACAGTATGCTTTAGGAAGCGCTCGCAGTTTTCTATGGGTGGTATCTCCAACGTCCCTCGACACCTACGAGCTTGCCAAAAAATCAGAGATAGATAAAAGTGCCATCAATTTATTTTGCCTCATCAGTCAAAACAGTTCTAAACCACCTTCAGTAACAAACAAAGAAAAACCCTGTGCAGACATCAAAACTCACAAGATTGACAAAGCAGCAGAGGAATTGAGTAAACTTATCCTCGCACCAGTAAAAGATAAATTAGGGAAAAAGCGTTTAGTTATAGTCGCTGATGGTGCTTTGCAGTACATTCCCTTTGCAGCAGTAGCGGATTTAACAGCCCAAACTCCTCCCCAGCAAGCAAAAGATGAGAAAAATAAACTTCCCAAGGCGGGAGAGAATAACCCAAAAGATGATAGAGGTATTATTGTTACCCCAGCTATTCCAGCATCCGGGAAAAACTTCAACTATCAACCGCTATTTGTCAATCATGAAATAGTCAACCTACCTTCCGCATCAACCATTGCCATTCAACGCCAAGAACTTGCTACTCGTTCATCAGTAGGCAAAAAAACCTTAGCCATCCTTGCTGACCCAGTATACAGCGCTACCGATGAGCGATTGAAGAGTATCCAAAATAAACAACTTAATAAACAACAAAATCAACAAAACTCCATCAGTATCGAACTCGAACGCTCTGCCCTCAAACGTTCTGGGGATATTCTTAACCGCCAAGGTTGGACGCGACTTTTAGGTACACGTACAGAAGCTGAGACTCTTTTACAACTTGTACCAAAAGCAAACAGGTTACAAGTTTTTGATTTTGACGCTAACTACAATTGGGCTACTAGCAGCGCTTTAAATCAATTTCGGATTTTACACTTTGCTACTCACGGTTTTGTCAACGATGCCAACCCAGAGTTATCAGGTATTGTCCTTTCTTTGGTAGATAAACAAGGTAAAGATATTCGGGGGTATTTGCGCTTAGGAGACTTATTTAACCTCGATTATCCAGCTGATTTAATTGTGCTAAGTGCTTGTGAAACCGGGTTAGGCAAGGAAATTCAAGGTGAGGGATTGGTGGGATTGACAAGGGGATTGATGTATGCAGGCGCCGAACGTTTAGTCGTATCCTTGTGGCAAGTTGACGATAAAGGTACAGCAGCGTTTATGCAAGAATTTTACAAACAAATGTTGCAGTCAGGCAAGCCCGCGAATGAAGCTTTGAGGGCAACACAACTGAAGATGTGGCATTCTGAAAAATGGCGCCATCCCAATTATTGGGCAGCGTTTACATTTTTGGGTGAGTGGCGATAATCATCATAGGTAAAATATTGTTTCGGTGTTTGCTGTTGCATACCCTGGAATCCCTTCAGAGGTATATTAAAGTGTCAGTGCCAAAACTCAGTATAATCACTTATGAAAAAGCGAAATAAACCTAAACAGTTAGGAAAAAAGCTTCCTATATGGACTTCTCGTGCTGTAGCGATATTTTTCTCTCTGATTTTATTATCGGAGTCAACAGGCGCCAACATCAAGGGTTATGGATTGAAAATCGCACAGCAGACAGTACCTGCTCCCTCTATTCCCTTAAGTCCAGATAAGCAACAGCGATATCAAGAGGGAGTAAAGTTATTTCAAGAAGGGCAGGAGTTAGAAAAGAAAGGGACTAAGGAAGGGTATCAGCAGACAATTGAGAAATATCAACAAGCGTTAAAAATTATTCAAGGATTAGGTCTGCGTGTAGAGGAAGCAGGGATAAATCAAAAGATTGGTGTAGTTTACTATGCTCTTTCAGAATATCCAGAGGCACTAAAGTATTTTAACCAGTATCTCAATATTTCCGGTGAGCTAAAACTTCCTATACTGAAAGGTGCTGCATTGACTCATATTGCTCAAGTTTACAGCAGAACTGGTAAATCACGAGAAGCACTCACCCTTTTGAAGCAAGCGGAGTCAATTTTTAGAGCAGAAAAAATATTTGAGGCTGTGGCTCAAGTGCTAATATCTACAGCTATGGTATACACTGGATTAGGTGAGATGCCGCAAACTATTGAACCACTAAATCAAGCGTTGCAAATTTACCGCTATACATTTAAAGATTTACCACAACAAGCCATTGTTTTGAATCAAATTGGCTTCAGTTATTCTCAAATGGGAGAGCCTAAAACTGCTTTAAAATACTATGAGCAAGCTCTAAAAATCCAGCAGACAAGACAAGATTTATTGCCAGCACAAGCAGATACATTAAGAAATATTGGCTCTCTTTATAATCAATTAGGTAAAAAGAATGAAGCTCTAGATTATTTAAATAAAGCCAGAAAAATTCAACAAGCACAAGGTTTATTAGTTGATGAAGGCATCACTGTTCAAAATATTGGTGACATTTATACATCACAAGGGAATTACCAAAGAGCGCTTGAATCTCACAAACAGGCAAGAATTCTGTTTAAAAAAGGAGGAAATAAAGCCTTAGAGTCTAGGGGTATTGTACGTATTATCAGCATATATAAAAATTACCTTGGTGATAATGATAACGCATTAAAATTTATCAATGAGGCACTCGAACTTGATAAAAATAGTGGGGATACAGAAAGATATGCCGCAACTATTAATGAACAAGCTGATATCAAAGCTTCACAGGGAGATTACCAGAAAGCTTTAGAAATTTACAATCAAACATTAGAGATTGCACGTTCGACAAAAAACAAGAATTTAGAAGCTACTACTCTTCGTGAAATGGCATCTATTTACGAGCTATTAGGAGATTATGACTTAAGCGCTAAAACTTACAAACAGGCATTACAAATATATAGGCAAATTCCAGATAAACCATTTGAACTGATGCTTCTTCCTCTGATTGGTAACTTGTATATGACAAAAGAAGATTACCCTGAAGCTATTCATTATTATAATCAGACATTATCATTATCACGAGAACAAAATAATGATAGCTTTCAAAGACTCGGACTTATGGGTCTAGCAAGAAGTTACGAGCTACTGAAGGATTTTCCTAATGCTTTTAAAAACGCTGAAACTTTATTAACTTTGTCACAAAAGTCTGAAGATAAATACTCAGAAGTTGGTATCATGAACTTAATTGGAATTATCCATAAAAGTAAAGGTGACTATAAACAGGCGTTAAATTATCACAGACAGGCTTTATTAAAGTCTAAAGCGATGGGTCTTTTGAAAACGGAAGCTCAAAGTTTAAATAATATCAGTATCATTCATAGTTTAGAAAATCAATATCAGCTATCGATAGATATTCTCAGACAAGAAATAAAACTAAGACGAGAATTAAAAGACATTCAAGGAGAAGCAGACGCACTTTATGCCATCGCTACCAATCAACGCCAACTAGGAAATCTGGAAACCGCACTTACTAACATCGAAGAAGCAATTAAAATTGCCGAAAGCATACGTGGCAACGTCAAAAGCCAAGAATTGCGTACATCCTATTTTGCCACAGTCCAAAGCTACTACAAATTCAAAATCAACCTGTTGATGGAACTACATAAAAAAGACTCATCAAAAGGATACAATGCTCAAGCAATTGAAACCAGCGAAGCTTCTCGCGCTAGAGGACTTGTAGAACTGTTAACAGAAGCGCGCGCTAATATCCGCAAAGGCGCCAATCCGGAACTTTTAGCTGAGGAAAGTCGCTTACAAAGCTTAATTGATGGCAAAGAGAAAGTACGGTTTGAAATCGTTAACAGCAATAAAATTCAAGACCCAACTTTCAAAGCCAACGCTGACAAATTACAAACAGAAATCGATGAACTCCTTAGTCAGCAAAAGCAACTTGAAACTAAAATCCGCCAAAGTAGTCCCAAATACGCTAACCTCAAATATCCCCAGCCGTTAAAAATAGCACAAATTCAGCAACAACTAGACAAAGACACCCTACTTTTACAGTATGCTTTAGGAAGCGCTCGCAGTTTTCTATGGGTGGTATCTCCAACGTCCCTCGACACCTACGAGCTTGCCAAAAAATCAGAGATAGATAAAAGTGCCATCAATTTATTTTGCCTCATCAGTCAAAACAGTTCTAAACCACCTTCAGTAACAAACAAAGAAAAACCCTGTGCAGACATCAAAACTCACAAGATTGACAAAGCAGCAGAGGAATTGAGTAAACTTATCCTCGCACCAGTAAAAGATAAATTAGGGAAAAAGCGTTTAGTTATAGTCGCTGATGGTGCTTTGCAGTACATTCCCTTTGCAGCAGTAGCGGATTTAACAGCCCAAACTCCTCCCCAGCAAGCAAAAGATGAGAAAAATAAACTTCCCAAGGCGGGAGAGAATAACCCAAAAGATGATAGAGGTATTATTGTTACCCCAGCTATTCCAGCATCCGGGAAAAACTTCAACTATCAACCGCTATTTGTCAATCATGAAATAGTCAACCTACCTTCCGCATCAACCATTGCCATTCAACGCCAAGAACTTGCTACTCGTTCATCAGTAGGCAAAAAAACCTTAGCCATCCTTGCTGACCCAGTATACAGCGCTACCGATGAGCGATTGAAGAGTATCCAAAATAAACAACTTAATAAACAACAAAATCAACAAAACTCCATCAGTATCGAACTCGAACGCTCTGCCCTCAAACGTTCTGGGGATATTCTTAACCGCCAAGGTTGGACGCGACTTTTAGGTACACGTACAGAAGCTGAGACTCTTTTACAACTTGTACCAAAAGCAAACAGGTTACAAGTTTTTGATTTTGACGCTAACTACAATTGGGCTACTAGCAGCGCTTTAAATCAATTTCGGATTTTACACTTTGCTACTCACGGTTTTGTCAACGATGCCAACCCAGAGTTATCAGGTATTGTCCTTTCTTTGGTAGATAAACAAGGTAAAGATATTCGGGGGTATTTGCGCTTAGGAGACTTATTTAACCTCGATTATCCAGCTGATTTAATTGTGCTAAGTGCTTGTGAAACCGGGTTAGGCAAGGAAATTCAAGGTGAGGGATTGGTGGGATTGACAAGGGGATTGATGTATGCAGGCGCCGAACGTTTAGTCGTATCCTTGTGGCAAGTTGACGATAAAGGTACAGCAGCGTTTATGCAAGAATTTTACAAACAAATGTTGCAGTCAGGCAAGCCCGCGAATGAAGCTTTGAGGGCAACACAACTGAAGATGTGGCATTCTGAAAAATGGCGCCATCCCAATTATTGGGCAGCGTTTACATTTTTGGGTGAGTGGCGATAATCATCATAGGTAAAATATTGTTTCGGTGTTTGCTGTTGCATACCCTGGAATCCCTTCAGAGGTATATTAAAGTGTCAGTGCCAAAACTCAGTATAATCACTTATGGAAAACCAAAATAAACCTAAACAGTTAGGGAAAAAGCTTCCTATGTGGACTTATCGTGCTGTAGCGATATTTTTCTGCGTGGTTTTATTATCGCAGTCAACAGGCGCCAATATCAAGGGTTATGGGTTGAAAGTCGCACAGCAGACAGTACCAAATCCCTCTATCCCCCTAACTCCAGATAAGCAACAGCGATATCAGGAGGGAGCCAAGTTAGCTAAAGAAGGGCAAAAATTCGAGAAAAAAAGGACTAGGGAAGGATATCAACAGGCATTGGATAAATATCAGCAAGCATTAAAAATTTATCAGGAATTAGGATTACGTCAAGAGGAAGTTGAGATATTAGTATATATTGGAGGAGCTTACAGTGGGATTTCAGAAAAAGAAACGGCATTAAATTATTTACAGCAAGCGCTGGGCAAAACACAAGGACTCAAACCTTTATATAAAGCATCGATACTTGGCTATATTGGTTTAATTTACACAAGCTTGGGTAGATTAGATGATGCAATCACTTATTTAGAAAAAACCGAATTAATCTTTTTGCAACAGAAGAAAATAGAAGTAGATGAATTAGCTTTATTGGCTAGCTCTTATCAGTCCATAGCAACTGTTTATAATCGAAAAGGTGAGCCAATAAAAGCTTTTGATTATCTAAATAAAGCACTAAAAATTTACCGTGATAGACTAAAGTCTTTAGATGGTGAGGCTAGTGTTCTAGAAGATATTGGCTTTATTCATTCTCTACGAGGAGAAACAAGTAAAGCTTTTGATAAATATAATCAGGCATTAGCTATTTTTAAACAATCAAATAATTTTACCGCACAATCTCAAACATTAAGTCATATAGCCTCTCTAAATAAGAAATTAGGTGAATATGAACAGGCTATTAAAAATTTAGATAAAGCACAAAAGGTGCTGGAACGAATTGAAGGTACATTCTTTCAACAAGGATTTATAGTTTCAAGTATTGCTGATGTTTATGCTATTTCAGGAAATTATAAAACTGCAATTAATTATTACCAGCAAGCCGGCGATTTATATTATAAATCTGGTGATACAAGTTTGACTTTATTAGCTTTGATAAGTACTTCTAATATGTATAAGTTCTCTGGAGAATATCAAAAAGCATTAGAATATTTAAATGAGGGATTAAAATTGCCAGTTGAAAACAAAGATGGACAAGCTTTAATTTTACAACAGAAAGCAAGTATTTATAGTTTGCAAAGTGATTATCAAAATGCACTGGAAGAGTATAACAAAGCTATAGATATTCAACGTTCAATACCAAACCCTAAATTAGAAGCAACTACTTTAAAACAAATTGGAACACTCCATAAGTCATTAGGTGATTACAAATCAAGTATTAATTATTACACAAAAGGACTAAATATCTATAAGCAGATAGGAGATAAACCTGAGCAAGCTGTAACTCATGGTTTGATTGCCAGTGTTTATGATGCATCAAAAAACTATGATGAAGCGCTCAAATCTTATGAGCAAGCACTACTTTTATTAAATAAAGAGGATTATCAATCAGAAATCCTCACACTTCGAGGTATGGTTAGAACATACAACTCGTTGAAAAATTATCCCAAAGCTTTAGAAACGGCAAAACGAGCATTATCTTTATCTAAAAGCAAAGGTAAAAATGAAGAATCTAAATCTTTAAATATCCTTGCTTATGTTTATGAATCAAATGGCGAATATCAAAAAGCTTTAGAAATATATCAAGCAATTCTTCAATATTTTAGACAAACAGGATTACGATTTGATGAAGCTGATATGTTGAGTAATATTGGGATGAATTACACTTTCACAAATCAATATCAATTGGCAATCAATACATATAATGAAGAACTAAAATTAAGACGAGTTTTTAAAAACGGTACAGATGAAGCAGATGCTCTTTATTTCATTGCCACCAACCAACGCAAACTAAAAAATTTGGAAACTGCACTTACCAGCATCGACGAAGCAATTAAAATCGTCGAAAACATACGTGGCAATGTCAACAGTCAAGATTTACGCACATCTTACTTCGCCACAGTTCAAAGTTACTACAAATTCAAAATAGACCTGTTGATGGAACTGCATAAAAAAGACCCATTAAAAGGATACAATGCCCAAGCAATCGAAACCAGCGAAGCTTCCCGTGCTAGAGGACTTGTAGAACTATTAACCGAAGCACGTGCAAATATCCGCAAAGGTTCAAATCCTGAACTTTTAACAGAAGAAAGTCGCTTACAAGCTTTAATTGATGCAAAAGAAAAACTGCGGTTTGAAATCGTTAACAGCAATAAAATTAAAGAACGTGCTTTCAAAGCCAACGCTGACAAATTACAAATAGAAATCGACGAACTTCTCAACCAACAAAAGCAACTGGAAACCAAAATCCGCCAAAGTAGTCCCAAATACGCTAACCTGAAATATCCTCAACCCCTGACTTTAGCGCAAATTCAGCAACAACTCGATAAAGATACCCTGTTATTACAGTATTCCTTGGATAAAGATCGCAGCTTCTTATGGGTGGTATCTCCAACCTCCCTCGACACCTATGAACTACCAAAAAAGTCAGAAATCGAGAAAAGTGCCATCAATCTATTTTGTTTAATTAGCCAAAACAGTTCCAAACCATCTTCGTTAACAAACAAAGACACCCCCTGTACAAACATCAAAACTTGGCAAATTGACAAAGCTGCAACCGAACTGAGTCAACTTATTTTTACACCAGTAAAAGATAAATTAGGGAAAAAGCGTTTAGTCGTAGTCGCTGATGGTGCTTTACAATACATCCCCTTTGCTGCTTTAGCTGATTTGAATTATCAACCCCCCAAGGATTCAAAATCCTCAACTCATAGTGAAAATTCTCGACCAAACCAAAAAGATATTTCTTGTACAAACACTGGTGGTATTCGTATTTGCCAAGACAATAATTCACCACAGAACAAATTTGATTACCAACCGCTATTTGTCAACCATGAAATAGTTAACCTACCCTCCGCATCAACCATTGCCATTCAACGCCAAGAACTTGTTACTCGTTCAGTAGAAGGCAAAAAAACCTTAGCCATCCTTGCTGACCCAGTATACAGTGCTACTGACAAGCGATTTAACAGTTTCCAAAATAAACAACTTAATAAACAACAATATCAACAAAACTCCATCGGTCTCGAACTAGAGCGTTCTGCCCTCAAACGTTCTGCTGATATTCTTAATCGCCAAGGTTGGACGCGACTTTTAGGTACACGTACAGAAGCTGAGACTCTTTTACAACTTGTACCAAAAGCAAACAGGTTACAAGTTTTTGATTTTGACGCTAACTACAATTGGGCTACTAGCAGCGCTTTAAATCAATTTCGGATTTTACACTTTGCTACTCACGGTTTTGTCAACGATGCCAACCCAGAGTTATCAGGTATTGTCCTTTCTTTGGTAGATAAACAAGGTAAAGATATTCGGGGGTATTTGCGCTTAGGAGACTTATTTAACCTCGATTATCCAGCTGATTTAATTGTGCTAAGTGCTTGTGAAACCGGGTTAGGCAAGGAAATTCAAGGTGAGGGATTGGTGGGATTGACAAGGGGATTGATGTATGCAGGCGCCGAACGTTTAGTCGTATCCTTGTGGCAAGTTGACGATAAAGGTACAGCAGCGTTTATGCAAGAATTTTACAAACAAATGTTGCAGTCAGGCAAGCCCGCGAATGAAGCTTTGAGGGCAACACAACTGAAGATGTGGCATTCTGAAAAATGGCGCCATCCCAATTATTGGGCAGCGTTTACATTTTTGGGCGAGTGGCGATAATCATGGTTAATGTATGTAGAGACGTTGCAATGTAACGTCTCTCGACGAGAAGGACTTATTTCTTCACAGCCCGAACTGCTGCATCAGCGTTAATCAATCCACTACCGAAGAAAACTTGTTTTTCAGTCACAGAAGAGGGTATTAAACCTTTACCAACCAAAGTACGATATTGTTCGTTTTCTTCCTTAGAAATCTGTAAGCCATCGTAACTTGCAGTAGATTTGAGAATGTTAATTAATTGTTCGCGATTCAATTTTCTATCGCTATCTTCACCCTTCATCAAGGCAACTACTCCCGCAACTGCTGGAGATGAAAAAGAAGTACCTTGCATCCACCAATATTTTCCTCGAAAATCAATTACAGTAGACCAACGCGAATTAGGATAAGCTAAACCTTGCCAAAATATATCCATCCAAGTTCCCCCTGTGGTGGGTATTCCACCTAATAATCCTGCTGATGTATTCAAATCTCCACCAGGTGCGACTACACCTAATCCTTTACCATAGTTACTATAAGGTGCGCGCTCTCCAAATAAGTTAGTAGCACCGACAGACAAAACTCCCTCATATCCCGCAGGATAAGCACTTCCAGCTTGATTTTCATTACCAGAGGAGGCAACTATGACTAACTTGGGATTTTGCTGTAATATTTGCTGGAAGGCTAGTTCTTCTACATCCGTTGGTACTGGTCCTCCCAAACTCAAATTAATTACATCTGCACCACGGTTCGCTGCATAACCAACTGCTTCAATGTAGGAAGAGGTAAAAATACTACCATTTAAGCCAAACACCCGCACAGGTAAAATCTGGGCATTTGGCGAAACTCCCGATACTCCTTGAAAGTTTTCGGGTTTTGCAGCAATAACCCCACTCACTAAAGTACCGTGAAATTCTCCACCAACTTGAGAGCGAATTTTTCGACGCAAGTAATCAGCTAATTGTTTTTGCGTAACTTTAGGATTTATTTGGGCTAATTCTCTCGCTGATAAATATCGTCTAATTAATTCACCGTCAGATAATTTAAAAGTATCTTGTAACTTCCTTCTCAAAATATTTAGTTCTAAAGGACTCATTTTTGTGTCAGAATCTCCTACCTCACAAGGATTACTACTGGTACTTGGCTCAGAAAAGTCCCATCCATACTCTTCTCCCGGACACTTATCGGCAGATAATACTTTGTATAAACTATTTCGTAAATCGGGATGATTCCATTGGATTAAACTGTCGATAACAGCCACAACTACACCTTTTCCTCCATTACTATTTTTCCAAGCTTCGGTGACACGTAAATCTGTACGAGATAATTTTGATTTTGATTGTTTATTATTTGCCTTTTTTTGTTGGAGACAAGTTTGCAGAGTATCAAAATTATTAATTTGCTGTTGTAAACATTCTTTTAGAGGAATACTATTTAAATGCCACTGTAAACCTAAATAATCCATCGTTGAATTATTTGCATTCTGTACAATCTTTGTTTGATTATTTACAGCTTGTTTATCTGTGATATCAATATTTATAGCTCCCTTACTGTGTCCCGTAATATCAATCGAATTAGCAACCGATTGGAGAAAATTTGGCGCCGCCGAATTAACACCTTTAACTTGATTGAGTTTATTTGCAACATTTAAAACAGCCGTACCATAAGCATCTGTTGATTTAACAATATAAATATTAGGGAAAAAACGTAGAGAACGAACAATTTGTAAATTATTTTCTTTAAGAATAGATTGTTTCTCATTCTCATTCATGTCTGGTTTAAAATTGATGATAATTTCGTTAGCCAAAACAATAGTATCTTGCTGATTTACACGACTTAACACAGGTAAGGAAGTCTTAACATAACTTTGGTTTTCAATTCTATTTCTAATCAAATCAGTATTACCATTACTACTAGCCAAAGTCACAACAGCGTAATTTCCTCCTAAAGGTTTAACTTGCACCTGAGAATTACCACCACTACGAACACTTACTTGTAAATCTTGCTCTAGTTGTAGATAAAGAGGATTAGCAGTATTACTACTGCGAGTTTGGGGTACAGCTTTAAACTCAACTGCAATCACATCTTTTTGCTGAGTTAAAGCAACACGCTGTCCTTTGTAAATGTAAAACAATTGATTGTTATTTGGTTCTATCGGTTGAGCAGAAGCAGTTGAATTAAATTTGTGATAAATTGCCCTCAAAGGTAAGATATTTGTCACAGTCAAAATGGCGCCAGCTAAAATAATACTAGATACAACACGTTTGCGATTCATGATTGATTCTTCCTTGAAATAAATAGTTATCGGATATCTTTAGCAAATTGGTAATTATTTAGCCGTTACATTGAAGATGTATTTATTGCAATAGCAAAGCTAGATGTAAATAGGCTAAGTATTCAAATAAATAAACATGCTGGAGCGAGTTTAGAAGATATCTGGCAATAAGCAATGTTGACAGTAAGTATGTGACGCATAAAAAATGTCTTATAGTTAAACATTTTATAGCGTCACGTAGATTTTAAAAATCTGTTACATGCGTAATAATATTAATTTATGCATTTCGGATTTTTTCAATTGTATCAAGCGATTTTTGAGCCATTTCTTTTTCACCTTCTTTCTCAAACATATTAGCTGCTATTTGTAAATCAGAAATAGCTTCCTGTTTACTTCCTAAGCCATAATTAGACAAGCCTCTGAATAGATAAGCATAAGAAAGACTAGAATCAATACTAATAGACTTATCTAAATCAGTCTTTGCTTTTTGGTAATCATTTAATCCAAAGTAGCTAGCACCTCTCCCTAAATAAGCATAAGGATTATTTGGCTCTACCTGAATTACTTGATTAAAAGCACTTATTGCTTCACGATATTTTTCTGATTTGAAGAATTTAAATCCTTGTTCTAACTTGCTGTTTCTATTTTGATTATTGTCTACTGATTGATTAGGCTTTATCTGAGATTGAACTGGGGATTTATATTGTTTTAGTTGAATTTCAGCATTTGCACGAGGAGCGCATACTGTCAAACCAAGTAAGACCATTACAGACGCTAAACCTTTTAAACCTTTCATGTCTATTTCTCCAATAAATGTAATGACGATAATTGTCTGAGCCTGGAATCTGAATAAAAGTAGATGTACCCAGATGCGAGCTTTGTTACTTATGGACAATCATTATGTGGTGTTCTGGTTATCTATACTTCTTAGATCAGAGGGGGTATGCAGTTTTAGAAAATCAGTTATTTTTCTTGCCGCGTCGAAATTTAATAAAACATATGTATTGTAGACTCGTGCCAAATTACTGTGTGACCCTTGGATGTATTTTTGAATGTTACTAGAACTAATGTTCGCACCGTTAAGCCCAAGATAGCATCATCTGCCGCGATTGAGTGCCGATTTCAGTTTAAGGCGCCTGTATGAAGTGCGTATATGTATACTCAGAGGTATACAATTGTTTACGCAAGCCCTTTACAGGAACATCATGTAGAGACACACAAAATCGCTTATCTATAACCAATAAAACTGCATATCTCTCACTGTCCCAGAAGTATTAATAATTGAGGAACAGTAAAAGTTAGGGAGATAATTTAAGTACCAACTAAAAAGTAATAATAGCAATGATTATAGAATACTGGACTTTAGTATCGCTCAACACAGAAGATTGTCTTCGTCAAGAAATTCCACTGGCGAAGGATTTTTTCTTGGCAAGCTTTACTGATACAACAAATATCAACGAATTATCAGACATAGCCATCCAGAGACGATTATTTGAAATATATCATAATTGTTCTTCTCAAGACAAATTACTCGCACAACGCTGTTTACTGTGTTTTATTTCTTGCCAAATTGAAAAATCTTGTTTAAAGTTAGCGAGAGATTTTGGTAGTTTTCATGGATTTACCCATCGTGATTTACTCCCTTATGTTTTGAATGATGATGGCACCTTTCCACCATTGATTGAACATCATTGCTTTGCCAGAGAAATCTTAGAATCTTTCGACGTTGATAAAAGTAGTCTTACTACTTGGACAACCCGAAAGGTTAGGCAACATAACCAACTCAACCAATTTTTGTTGCAGTGTGGATTATATTTAATCAGTGACTGGGCAATACTCAATGATACCAATACCAAACAGTTGCAAGATATTTTAGGTGGCTTTCATTTGTTATCTAAATTTGAAATTCAGCAAGCACAGACGCTTCTTGAAGCATATCACAAGGTTTATCGCGCTGAACGGTTTCGCAGGCGCCTTCAAAAACAAAGTGCGGGAAAATGTGAGACACCATCTCAGTCGCAATTACGTGAAATTACTGAAGTGTTAGTAACAAAAGGAATATATAGTATATCTATCAAAGCAGCCCTAAATAAGTTACAAAATCTTGCCACTAAGCTGCGAGAATATCGAATTCATGCAAGAAGTGGTAAATTTCGTACTGATTCATTAGATGAAAAGCTAGAAAATAATTTTACTTTTATTGAGCAGTTTACTGTTTCTAATCCCAAAAACGTGCTTGACTCTACTGATGAAGCAGAAGATTTTTTAGAAAATTATCGTTCACAAATCTTAATTTGTTTGGATAATGCTTTAAATACAGTCATAAAAGCGCGTTTTGAATACTTAAATAAGAAAAATGCTGATAAAGCGTCAAAATACTTAATAGCACTTACTTTATTTCACTGTCAAAGGTTATCAATGGGTATAATTGCACAACAGTTAGGATTACGCGCGCAGGATGCAGTCACTCGTTTGTTGAAACTTGGAAATTTACGTGCCGATGTACGACAACAAATGATGATAACATTAAAAGAGTCTGTAATCAATTTAGCACAACAGTATTCAAGTATCTCAGATTTAGAAACTTTAGAGATGCGAATAACCTCAGCAATTGACGAACAAATTAATAAAATTATATCTGACTCAGAAATAGAAGCTGTAAATATACAAAATAATTTGGCACCAAGCCTTTTTTCAGAAAGTCTTTGTCGTCAGTTTCAAAACAAAGAATAAAATAACAATCAAAATAAAAATACATCAAAATCACAAATAGGTACAAATTATGCAGAACTTACTTACAATTGAATTTGAACGTTTACCAACTGAGTCTATAACTCTTGATTCGCTAGATATTAATCAGGCAGTTGAACTTAGCAATAGTATTCCGGATGAAGACAGAACTTGGGAAACTTATATTAATGCTTTGGGGTTATTTACGTTCAAAAGCTGGATTGAAGAACGCGATAGTCATCTTCAAGTTAACTGGAAAAAATCTACAATTGCTAAACCTTCGCTTGCAAACGTTATTCCAACTGTGACTAATTTAGAAGTCGGCAACTTCAAAGTTGCTTTAATCACAATTGGTAGTTTATTTGATGAACAAATCCCTTTATCAAGGTTAGCTGTAGAGTCACCAGAATGTATTCCACACTTTTACATACTAGTAGAAGTTTTAGAAGAACACGAACGTGGTATTGTTAGAGGATTTATTACCTACCCTCAACTAATCGAGAATTTAGCAAAACAAACTATCCTCAAACCTGACTGGACATATCGAATTCCTTTAACTTGGTTTGACCCAGAATTGAATCGTGTGCTATTGTATTTACGCGCGTTAGAACCACAAGCAATTACTTTACCTGCTATTACAGACGAAAGCAAGCAATTATTGGCAGCGATGGAAAGCCAAATTACACAATTACTACCATCTCTTGCGGTGCCTTCAAGAAAAATATGGGAAGTGTTAAGTTGGGAACAAGGAAGTGTTATATTAAATTCTCCTGAATTACTTGAATTGATATATAAATTACAAACATCTTCAGTAAACGTTCAGGGGGCGCCATCGGTTGTGTCTTTACGAGATACAATCAAAATTATTACCCAACCTGCAATAAATTTGGGACGCTGGTTATGGAATGAGATTGATGAAGTTGGACAAGCCTTATCTTGGACACTGTTGCCTCAACTGGCGCCCCTTAGAACAGCACTGCGAAGTCCAGAAGAAGAATTTGGCACCATTGTTACACAACTACAAGCAAAAGGAATTGAAATATCACCTTTGGCTAGGTGTGGATATAATAATTTTCTTTTAGCTGGTTTACCTTTACGAGTATATGCAGCAGCATGGAATTTACCAAATGATAATCATTCTTGGAGCTTGCTACTAATTTTGGGTTCTGCGGCGCCTAATACTTTGCCTCATAATCTTAAATTAAGAGTAAGTGACCAAACTCAAATTTTGGTTGAACAAGCTATTGATAGTGAGCAACCTGAAGCGTTTTTGTATACCCGTGTTGTTGGTGACTGGGATGAGAAGTTTATTGCGAGTGTAAGCATTGCGGATGATGTTGAGGTAACTTTGCCTCCGTTTGCTTTTGATATAAGGCAGGCATAGGCAACGGTGTCACTTTTGTAACGGATATACTTTGTAATTTTAGCTGTCAAAACTGCATAATTTCCGTTGAGTCAAGAAGTATAGGAATCCGGTTTGATTTTTGAAAAGATACGTAGATAAATAGGGCGCTTTCGCGACTGCGTAACGTACTACAATCAAAGTTTGGTATATTTGTACAATATACAATTTTGTTCAAAAATCAAATAGTAGTCCTATATGAGGGTAGAGATGTTATGTCTAATGTCTCTACCTTTGTACTATTCATAAGTACCAAGTAATATATTTGTCTATAAACGGCACCGTTTATCTTAAATGGAGAAATCGATTGCATTATTAAAATTGCGTAATAATGCTGAAGACAATTTTAAATTTTTGCATAACTTGGCGCAGTCACAGAAATATATAAAGATATAGTAAGCAATCTTGAATACCATCCTGTAGTAGCATCTATGTCAAATTGCCTAAAACCGAAGCAATACTGCTCGGTTAAGAAAATTTGAGAAACAACAAAACCCTGTAGAGGCCGAATTAATACGGTCTCTACATGCCTGGAATTATCGCAAAAAATCCTTAACCGAGCAGTATTGAAAACCGAAGCGCTTTCTCTACTCCTAACTCTTATCTACTCACTTAATTAACATGACCAACTTTCGATGTAAAATTAGAAATTCGATTGTGCTTTTTTCACTATTTATAACTGTTGTATTCGGGCTGTTAGGAAGCATATCAAACCAAGTGTCAGGGCAAACTCAACCGTCATTATCAGCAGAACAGTTCGCAGCGTTGAAAGAAGCCGAACAGTTAGATGAACGGACAAATGAGTTGTATGAGCAAGGGCAATATAGTGCTGCTATTCCTTTGGCACAGAAAGTATTAGCAATCCGCGAACAGGTTTTAGGTAGCTCACATATTGATGTCGCACAGAGCCTAAATAGTTTGGCATTGTTGTATGAAGCACAGGGAAAATATCAACAAGCAGAACCTTTATATCAACGTTCGTTAACTATTAGCGAGAAGGCACTGGGTAAATCACACCCTGATGTTGCCACTGTTCTAAATAATTTGGCAGAACTGTACCGATTACAAGGAAAATATCAACAGGCAGAACCTTTGTATCAACGTTCTCTTGCTATCCGCGAGCAGGTATTAGGTAACTTAGATACTGATGTAGCACAAAGCTTAAATAATATAGCGTTGTTATATGAAGCGCAGGGAAAATATCAACAAGCAGAAGTTTTATATCAACGTTCGTTGGCGATTAGCGAGAAGGTGCTAGGCCAATCACATCCTGATATTGCTACTACCCTAAGTAATTTAGCAACATTGTATCGGGTACAAGGAAAATATCAAAAGGCGGAACCTTTATATCAACGTTCTCTTGCTATCCGCGAGCAGGCACTGGGCAAATCACATCCTGATTATGCTGTAGCCCTGAATAGTTTGGCATTGTTATACGAAGTACAAGGGAAATATCAACAGGCAGAGGCTTTATATCAACGTTCGTTGGTAATTAGCGAAAAAACATTAGGTAACTCACATCCTGATGTTGCAAATGCTCTGAATAATTTAGCTGAACTGTATCGGTTGCAGAGAAGCTATCAAAAGGCAGAAACTCTGTATCAACGTTCATTGGCAATTAGCGAGAAAACATTAGGTAACTCACATCCTAATGTTGCAATAACTCTGAATAATTTAGCAGCACTTTACCAAGCACAGGGTAATTACCAAAAGGCAGAATCTTTGTATCAGCGTTCACTGTCAATTATTGAAAAAGCATTGGGTAAAGAAAATCCTGATGTTGCCAGTAGTCTGAATAATTTGGCAGCCCTATACCAAGCACAGAAAAAGTATCAACAGGCAGAAGTTCTATATCAACGTTCGTTGGCAATTAGCGAAAAGGCATTAGGTAACTTACATCCTGATGTTGCCAGTAGCATAAACAATTTGGCATTGTTGTATGCAACACAGGGAAAATATCAACAAGCAGAACCTTTATATCAACGTTCGTTGTTGATCAGAGAAAACGTGCTAGGCAAATCGCATCCAGATGTTGCACAAAGCCTGAATAATTTAGCATTGTTGTATGAAGCACAAGGCGACATACCCCGTAGCATTGATTTTAGTAAACGTAGGTTAGAGGTAGAAGAGCAAAATCTCAATCTCATCTTTTTTGTTGGTTCGGAGCAAAGAAAACAGGATTACGCAAGAATATTTAGAGCGACAACTTACAGCACTATTTCCCTATCGCTTCAAGATGCCCGCAATAACCCTGTTGCAAGGCAGCTAGCACTAACCACAATATTGCGCCGTAAAGGACGGGTATTAGATGCAATGACTGATAGCATACAAATACTACGCACTCAAGTTGAAAATAAACCAGAAGCTAGGAAATTATTTGATGAATGGGTGGGTGTGCTACAACAGCAGTCGGCTTTAATCTCGAGGAAACAGGGAAAACAGACTCCTGAACAATATAAAGCCAGGTTTGAAGAACTAGAAGCAGAGAAACAGCGCTTAGAAGAAAGCATCAGCACTGTTAGCGCTGAATTCCGAACTGAAAATCAACCAGTAGAGATAAAAGATATTCAAGCAAAAATACCTAAAGATGCAGCGTTAGTGGAAGTTGTCCAGTATAACCCATATAATGCCAAAGCCAAAAAGCAGAATGAAGAATGGGGCAAACCACGCTATGCTGCTGCTGTACTGCGTTCTTCTTTTGAACCAAAGCTAATTGACTTGGGAGATGCTTTAGCAATTGACAAGTCTGTTTCCAGCCTGCGTGAAGCTTTAGCAGCAAGGCGTAATATACAATCGGGGAGCGACGAAGAACAAACTAACCTTCGGCAAGTTCATCAGCTAGCGCGCGTTTTAGATAAGCAGGTGATGGCGCCCATTCGTCCTTTGTTAGGTAATGCACAACATATCTTACTTTCGCCAGATGGACAGCTAAATTTAGTTCCCTTTGAAGCACTAAGGGATGAGCAAGGTCAATACCTGATTCAGCGTTATGCTTTTTCTTACCTTACTACTGGTAGAGATTTATTGCGCGTTGAGTCAACTGCCTATAAGCTCTCTGCTCCATTAGTGCTAGCGAATATTAACTATGATGATGCTGATGCAACTACAATTGCTAACGATGTTCGAGGTATAGAGCAGCATTCTTCTGATTTAGCAAATACTCCTTGCTGTAGTCCTTTACAAAATACAAAAGAGGAAGCTTTAGCAATCCAAAATATTATGCCCAATGCCCAAGTTTTATTCGGTTCTGCTGCTACAAAAGCTGCCTTAAGACAGGTTAACGCTCCCAGTATATTGCACATAGCTACCCACGGTTTCTTTTTCCCTGACCAAGAAAAATATTTGCGGGCACCTGGATTAAATGCTGATGTTCAAAACCAAGAAAAAGTTTTAAGGTTGGAAAATCCTTTACTCCGTTCTGGGTTAGCACTGGCAGGCTTCAACAATCGTAACAATCGGAATCCAGCACCAGACCCTGCTAATGACGGCGTATTAACTGCTTTGGAGACGACAGGACTGAATTTGCGTGGTACTAAGTTAGTAGTACTGTCTGCCTGCGAAACAGGATTGGGAGATGTGAAAGTAGGAGATGGTGTGTACGGGTTACGTCGTGCGCTAGTAATAGCAGGTTCGCAAAGTCAATTGTTCACTCTATGGCGAGTGAGTGATTCTGCCAGCAAGGAACTAATGGTGACATATTACCAAAATCTCAAGCACGGTAAAGATAGACATGAGGCACTGCGAAAAGCACAGTTAGAGATGCTAAAAACATCTTATTATCAACATCCTTACTTTTGGGCTGGCTATATCCCTTCCGGTGACTGGACTCCATTGTTAACTAGTTAACTTCGTCTGAAACTCCTTACTACTCCAAATTTATCTGAGTTTCTTCATGATATTTTAAGCTTATTTCCTGAGATTAATCCTCACAATGTAGTTTTAGCAGCTAAAACTGCATAACTCCTGTGGAACTGAGAAGTATACATAAATAGAAGGATAAACAGTGGTTCTAAGTAGTCAATACTCAAGAGCTACCGTTGTATTTATATTTATTGGACAGAGGAAAATGAAAGGACTACAAAGTTTAGCATCTGTGATAGTTTTACTAGGATTGACACTATCTGTACCGAATGCAAATGCTCAAAGCAAACCACATTTAGAAAAGTCGCCAGTCTCAATAACGATAAATGATTATTATTTAACAAAAGAAAATAACAAGAATAGTAGTAACCTAGAAAATGCTTTTGCTTTAATACAATCTGAAGATTATAAAGGCACCGTAGAAGCCTTCAGGAAACCCTAGTTAGAAAAGTTTCAGCAAGCAAAAGTTAATATTATTTTAACTAAACCCTTGTAGAGATTTATTATCAATGAACTAAATTAATGGATTATATAAGGAATTTATACAATGGCAATAGATTTGTTACAAATAACTTTACACAAATTACGAAAATTACGTTATGTCTTAAAACGGTTGCACACAAATACACTAAAACCCACAATTAGCAATTATATTGTGTTTTTTTTATTGAGCATAGCAATTGTAATATTACTACTGGGAAGTGTACAAAACCATGTTTTTGGTCAAAGTCAACCGCCATTGTCGGTAGAACAATTTGTAGCTTTGGAGGAAGCCGAACAGTTGAATAAAAAGGCTATTGATTTGTATAACAAAGGTAGATTTATTGAAGCTATTCCCTTTGCAAAACGTTCGCTAGTAATTACAGAGAAAGTGCTAGGAAAAGAACATCTGTATGTTGCGGCTACCCTGAATAATTTAGCTATGCTTTATTTAGAACAAGGAAACTACCAACAGGCGGAGCCTCTTTATCAGCGTTCACTAAAAATTAAAGAAAAGATATTGGGTAAAGAACATGTTGATATTGCTACTGCTTTGAACAATTTAGGCGGACTGTACCAAGCAGAGGGAAGTTATCAACAGGCGAAAACTTTGTTTTTACGCGCACAGGAAATTAGGGAAAAAGCACTAGGGGATTCACACCCTCTTGTTGCTAATAGCCTGAACAATTTGGCTACGCTATATGTAGAGCAGGGAAACTATCAACAGGCAGAACCTTTATTTCAACGCGCACTGTCGATTAGAGAAAAGGCACCTGGAGTCGAAAATTCATCTTTAGCTACTAGCCTAAATAATTTAGCAGGGCTTTATTTAGCACAGGGAAACTATCAACAAGCAGAACTTATGTATCAACGTTCTCTAAAAATTTATCAGAACGCACTGGGTAACTCACATCCTCTTGTTGCTGTTAGCCTTAACAATTTAGGACTACTATATAAATCACAAAGAAATTACAAACAGGCAGAATATTTATTTCAGCAAGCACTGCAAATAAGGAAAAATGTGCTACAAGACTCACATCCTGCTATCGCGAATAGCTTCAATAATCTGGCGTTGTTATATAAGGAACAAAATAACTATCAACAAGCACAAATTTTATATAAAAAATCATTAAGTATAGTAGAAAAAGAACTAGGAAAAGAACATCCAAATGTTGGTACTAGCCTAAATAATTTAGCAGCACTGTACGTAGCCGAAAGAAAATATCAGCAGGCAGAACCTTTATTTCAACGTTCGCTGGCAATTTTTGAAAAAACATTAGGCAACTTACATCCTAATGTTGCAAATAATCTTATTAATTTGGCATCGCTTTACCAGGCAAAAGATGATATAGCCCGTGCAACTGATTATTATCGTCGTGGGCTAGACATTCAAGAGAAAAATCTGAATTTAATTTTTGCTGTTGGTTCAGAGCAAAGAAAACAAAACTACGCCAAAACCTTCACAGCGACAACTAATGTTGCTGTTTCCTTTTACCTTCAACAACGGAGCGATAATGCTGACGCTATGCGTTTAGGACTCACTACTATACTGCGCCGAAAAGGACGGGTACTGGATGCAATGTCTGACAACGTGCAAATACTGCGTAATCAACTTGAAAATAAGCCAGAAGCTAAAAAATTGTTTGATGAATGGTTCAGTATACTACAGCAGCAGTCAGCTTTGGTTTCAAGAGAGCAGGGTAAGCAAACTCCTGAGCAGTATAAAACCAGGTTTGAAAAATTAGAAACTGAAAAACAACGCTTGGAAGCAGCCATCAGCAATATTAGTGCTGAATTTCGTACCGAGACTTTTCCAGTGGAGTTAGTAACAATTCAAGCCAAAATACCTAAAGATGCGGCATTAGTGGAAATTGTGCAGTATGACCCATATAATGCCAAAGCCAAAAAACAGGATGAAAAATGGGGTAAGTCACATTATGCTGCTGCCGTGCTTCACTATAAAGGAGTGCCAAAGTTAATTGACTTGGGAGAAGTTTCGGCTATCGATGAGTCTGTTTTTAATTTACGCAAAGCTTTGGAAGCAAGACGCCAGTTACAACCAGGAGACGATAAAGAACAAATAAATATTGAACAAGTCCAGCAACTAGCGCGCGCTTTAGATAAACAGGTGATGGCACCTATTCGTCCTCTGTTGGGCAAAGCGAGCCACATTTTACTTTCACCAGATGGACAGTTAAGCTTAATTCCCTTTGAAACACTCAGGGATGAGCAAGGTAAATACTTAATTCAGCGTTACGCTTTTTCTTATCTGACAACTGGACGAGATTTACTACGCTTTGAGTCAACTGTTAGCAGTTCGTCTTCTCCATTAGTGTTAGCAGATATTAACTACGATAATGCTGATGTTGCAATTGCAACTCCTGATAATATTCGGGGTGAAGAACGACATTCCTCTGACTTATCAAATACTCCTTGCTGTAATCCTTTACCAAATACTAAGCAGGAAGCTTTAGCAATTAAAACTTTTATGCCTAATGCTAAAGTTCTACTCGATTCAGCCGCTACGAAAGCAGCTTTAAAACAAGTCCAAGCTCCCAGCGTACTGCATATCGCTACCCACGGCTTCTTTTTTCCCGACCAAGAAAAATATCTGCGGGCACCATCTAATGAATTAGATGTTAATAGTCAACAAAAAGTTTTAAGACTAGAAAATCCTTTACTACGTTCTGGGTTAGCGCTGGCAGGTTTTAACAATCGTAACAATCGTAATCCGGCGCCAGACCCAAGTAATGACGGTGTACTAACAGCTTTGGAGGTGGCAGGACTCAATTTGCGTGGTACTAAGTTAGTGGTATTGTCTGCCTGCGAAACTGGGTTAGGAGATGTGAAAGTGGGAGATGGTATCTACGGGTTACGTCGTGCGCTAATAATTGCAGGTTCTCAAAGTCAATTATTCACGCTGTGGTTAGTGAGTGATACTGCAAGCAAAGAATTAATGATGAAATATTATCAAAATCTTAAGGACGGTAAAGGAAGACATGAAGCACTGCGACAAGCTCAGTTAGAAATGTTGAAAACATCTTATTATCAACATCCCTATTTTTGGGCTAGCTTCATTCCTTCTGGCAACTGGACTCCCCTTAGTAGTTAATTATTAGAGTCTTGAATTTATCATTTACGTAAATAATATTTGGGTTTTATCAAAATGTGACAGATAAGTTATATATTCTCAAAATAGTATAAGATTAATAATAAATATCGCTTTGGTATTCGCTACTTTCAATCAAACAACACAACCTTACAATTTATAGCAAATCATGAATATTAAACGCCGTCATTTTTTGCAACTTGCAGGCTCAACTGTGGCTTCATTTGGATTATCACAGTTTAATATTGAGCAAGCTAACATCTACGGTAAAGTTCTAGCGCAAAGTACGTCTCGGAAAGTGGCCCTATTGGTTGGAATTAATAAATACTCAGATATTCCTTTATACGGTTGTCTGAATGATGTGGACTTGCAACGTTATTTACTTCAATATCGGTTTGGTTTCAACAAAGAGGATATTCATATTTTGACTGATGAATTCGCAACTCGCCAAGGTATTTTAGAGGCGTTTGAAGAATATTTAATTAACCAAACAAAACCGGGTGATGTTGTTGTATTTCATTACTCAGGACACGGCTCTCGTGTTTTCGACCCAGATCCAATTGTTCCTGAACCTGGTAAAAAGACAGGTTTAAATAGCACTTTTGTTCCTATAGATAGCCCACTACCTGTCGGTTTTCCACAAAAAGGTGGCGTTGTTAAAGATATTATGGGACATACATTGTTTCTTTTGATGTCGGCAGTAAAAAGTGAATATTTCACTGCTGTTTTGGATAGTTGTCATTCTGGTGGCGCCGCTAGGGATATTTTGGTGCGTGCGCGGGATGGAGGTAAAAATATAAGAATTTCCCCTGAAGAAAAATATTATCAAGAAAAATGGTTATCAAAACTTAATATGAATCGCTCTAAATTTGTTGAAGAGTATCGTAAAGAAGTGGCTAAGGGAGTTGTTATGGCAGCTACACAGTCGGATCAATTAGCAGTTGATGCACGTAATAATGGCTTTTCCGCTGGAGCTTTTACTTACCCATTAACTCAGTATCTTTGGCAGCAAACCAGCACACCAGAAAGTGCGGTAGCATATATAACTCAGAAGATACCCAAGGATTTCTTCCAAACCCCGCATTACGAAGTAAAAAATGGCTATCAAAATAAGCCTATTTATTTCCTTGATCGTTTAAATCCACCTGCAAATGCGGTAGTAACCCAAGTTACGGGTAATCAAGCAACAATATGGTTGGGTAGTGTCAACCTGGAAGAATTAGAACAAGGCACAGTATTCAATATTGTTGGCACCACAGGTAAGGTCACATATCAATCTCGAAAAGGTCTGCTTGGAACTGTAACAGTGCAAGGAACAGTAAAAGAAGGGATGCTTTTAAGAGTATAGATAAAGCATAAACTCTCAAAGCTCAGGAATATATAGCGAAAGTATCGGCTTAACTAAACACGAATAGGTAAAGGTATAATCATGTCTAAAGGTGTTGAAGAAAAACGGGTTCAGCGACAAGCGGGCTATCTTCTAAGAGGCTATAATATAATAGCACTAGTCACTATTCTGTTAGTATTTAGTAAAATAAATGTAGCGCAAGCGCATGTTAACATAGCGCAATTAGCAAAAATAGAGCAACGAAATTTGCTACAGCAACAAGCTAACCAAAAACCATTGCATTCACTCTATAATATAATGTCACTTGTTCAGCAGAGGAAAGAAGTTAATAATATAGATAACCCGCGACAAAAATCTTCATCTCAAAAAGAATATGAACGCGCATTACAATTGTCTGATGAATTAATGCAACTTCTTCAGCAAGGTACAAAAGAGTCTCGAAAATTAGCACTAGAAAAAGCCGAACAAGTTTTAAAAATATGGCAAAAATTAGGTCAAAAAGATGAAGAAGCTAGAACTTTTCAGATGATAGGTTTTGTTTATTCTTCTAATGGTGAAAATAGAAAGGCATTAACATATTTTGAAAAAGCGTTAAGTATTTGGCGTGAAAGAAAGTACAAGCAAGAAGAAGCTATGGCTTTAACTTTTGCAGCAGGTGCATATTCCGAGTTAGGCAATCAGCAGAATGCACTTAACTATTATCAGCAAGCTTTGTCTATTGTTAAAATTGAAAATATATTAACTCAACAAGCACAAATTTTGATTCAGATAGGCGGTACTTACATTAAATTTGGTCAATTACAATTGGCTCTTCAATCTTTTGAGCAAGGCTTAAAAATCTACCGTTCTCAAAATAATTTATCAAGTCAAGCTGCTACATTAAGTATAATTGGAGTTGTATATAATTCAAACGGTGAAACGAAAAAAGCTATTAATACTTATAAGTTGGCACAAGAAATTTACCGTCAACAAAATGACCTAATAGGACAAGCTGAAATATTGAGGAATATAGGTATGCTTTACTTTTCACTAGGGGAACCTAAAAAGTTGTTAGACAACCTAAATGAAGCACTAAAATTACGCCAATTGGCAAAAGCAAAAATATCTACTCAGCCAAAATTTGTTAATCTTTTAGATGAAAGTATATTTTTAATGTTAATTGGTCAAGGATATGCTTATTTAGGCAAGTCTCAAGAAGCTTTAAATTATAACAATCAAGCAATTTCACTAATTAAAAAAGTGGGTAATCCATCTTTAATAGCTAACGCATTAACTTCTAGCAGCACTATTTATAACACAGTAAATAACTATCAAAAACAGCGCGAAGTATTAAATTCAGCGTTAATATTGCAAACTAATATTGGTGATATTTCAGGAAAAATAACAACTCTCCATTACATTGGCGATATAGATGTTGCATTTGGGAAGTATCAAGAAGCCTTAAAAGGCTATAATCATGCAATAAAGCTAAGTATTCAAGTAGAGAATCCTTTAATAGAAGCGGATACTTATAGAAAAGTTGCCGAAGTTTATAGTTTGTTAGGAAACTATAAATTAAGTATAAACATCACAAATAAAGCATTAAATATATATCAAAAAGTAGGTAATAAACAAAGCCAGGTTACAGCTTTGCTTGATATTGGGGAACAAGAACGTAAAGCTCAAAATTTTTCAAAAGCTCTACATTTTTTTGAGCAAGGATTACAACTAAGCAAGGAACAGGAGAATTCAATATTGCAATTAAATTTACTTTCAAAGATAATGATGACTTACGAGTCAATGCAAGATTACCATAAAGGTTTAGATGCTGGCAAAGAGGCATTGGTTATATCTCGTAAAATCGAAATAGGTGTCGGTGAAGCGGTTATATTCAACCTCACAGGCAAGATGTATCAGGGACTAGGCGAGTATGATAAAGCTCTCTCATTTATGCGACAATCAGTTTCTTTGGCAAAAAAAGTTAAAAGCAAACAAGTAGAGGCAAATACGCGAAAAAATATGGGTAAAGTTTACAATCGCTTAAAAAATTATCAGGAAGCTATTAATACATTTAATCAAGAAGTAGAATTGCGGCAGGCAATCGGTGACCGTGTTAACGAAGCCGATGCTCTATATAACATTGCTATTAATCAGCGTGCCCTTGGAAACAAAAAAGCGGCTCGTTCCCAAATAGAAAAAACAATTGCAATTATTGAAGGTATCCGTTCCAATGTTGACAGACAAGAATTACGTGCTTCTTATTTTGCAACTGTGCAGAAATATTACGAATTTTATATTGATTTATTAATGCAATTGGATAAAAAAGAGCCATCACAAGGATATGATGTTTTAGCACTAGAAGCTAGCGAGCGTTCGAGGGCAAGAAATCTTGTAGAACTACTTAACCAAGCCCGCGTAGATATTCGTAGAAATGTAGACCCCAAATTAGTAGAACGCGAACGTGATTTGCAACAGCAACTTAATGCCACTGATTTTCGTAGGGTACAACTGCTCAAAGGTCAATATACTAACAAACAGTTAGAGCTAGTCAAGCAACAAATAGAAGCTCTTGTCTCCGACCTTGACGAAGTACAAGCTCAAATTAGATCGTTAAGTCCTGAATATGCTTCTTTAACTCAAAGCAATCAATTAGATAAACTCACGCTAAAGTTACCAGAGATTCAACAACAGGTACTCGATGAGAATACCTTGCTTTTACAATATTCTTTGGGTGAAGAACGCAGTTATCTTTGGGCAGTTAGCAAAACAGGAGTTACTAGCTATGAAATTCCCAAGCGTGCTGATATCGAAGCAGCAATAAACAATTTTAATCAGGAACTGCGTAAAACAGAACTTGAGAAGATTAATTCAGAAGTGGGAATGAAGTTGAGCCAAATGCTACTAAATCCTGTGGCTAATCAGCTAGGACAAAAACGTTTACTTATTGTCGGTGACGGTGCGTTACAAACTATTTCCTTCGCAGCATTACCAGTAAACAAAAATAGTTCTCAAAATATTCCTCTTTTAGTAAAGCACGAAATTGTTACTTTACCTTCTGCTTCTACTATCGGTACATTACGGAGTAAACTTAAAGAGCGCCCAGTTGCACTTGCACCCAAAACCATCGCTGTACTTGCTGACCCAGTATTTAACGCCAATGACCAGCGGTTAAAAGTATCTCAACAGCCTAGCGTGACAAATCCTCCGGAAAACACAAGATTCGCTGAACAAGCATGTATAAACGTTGACCGTTTGAAATATAGTGGTGAAGAAGCTAAAGATATTCTCTCGCTAGTACCAGAAAATCAGTATTTAGAAGCTTTAAGCTTTGATGCTTCGCTTGCTACAGTTAATAATTCTAAGCTCAACGAATATCAAATTATACACTTTGCTACACATGGATGCGTAAATAATGACCAACCGGAGCTATCCGGAGTAGTACTTTCTCTTTTAAATGAAAAAGGTACAGACATTGATGGAATGCTGCGTCTTCATGATATCTACAACCTCAACTTGTCAGCAGAATTAGTTACCCTTAGTGCTTGTAAAACAGGGTTAGGAAAAGATGTAAAAGGAGAAGGATTAATTGGATTGACAAGAGGGTTTATGTATGCGGGTGCGAAACGGGTTGTAGTAAGTTTATGGAGTGTTAATGATAGGACAACAGCAGATTTAATGCAAGATTTTTATCAACAAATGCTAAAAAATGAGTTACATCCTGTAGCTGCATTGAGGAAAGCACAGTTAGAAATGTGGAAACAAGGTAAAGCACCTTATTATTGGGCAGCTTTTACCGTACAAGGAGAATGGCGGTAAAACCAACATGAGATTATGTTTTTCAAATCATAAAAAGTAATTCGTTAACTTCAAAATTGTTCCATTATTAGTACTAAAAAATATGTCTTTATTTAAGCGGCGCCATTTTCTTCAATTCGCAGGTTCGACTATGACGATGTTGGGTTTGGGACAAATAAGTGTAGAATCACAAGGTTTTGGTGCCAAAGTTCTTGCTCAAAGCACACCTCGGAAATTAGCCTTATTAGTAGGCATTAACAATTACTCTAACGGAATGAACAGGCTACGCGGTTGTGTCAACGATGTTTTAATGCAAAAAGAACTATTAACTCATCGATTCGGTTTTTCTCCTCAAGACGTTTTAATCCTGACTGATGAACAAGCAACACGTAAAGGTATTTTACAAGCTTTTGAAGAACACCTAATCAACCAAGCGAAACCAAGAGATATAGTAGTATTTCACTTTTCTGGATATAGCTCACAAGTTCTAGACGAAGATGAAGACAATTCAGATAGTATTGTCAGTAGCTTGCTTCCAGTTGACAGTAAAGTACCATCAGATAAGTCTCCTGATACTATGCAAGATATTACAGGACATACGCTTTGGTTATTGATGGCTGCATTAAATACAGAAAATGTCACTCTCGTGCTAGACACTAATTATTCAGGTGGTTTATTTAATAGCGCATTGAAATCTAATCAGCCACAGCATAAATTTTATACTAGTCCTGAAGAAAAAGTTTATCAACAAAGATGGCTAAAACATTTAAATTTATCACAAAATGAATTCTTACAGCGTCGCAGGCAAGGAATTCCAAGAGGAGTGGTACTAGCAGGAACAAAACGTGACCAATATGGTATAGAAACTAGCTTTAGTGATTTTCAAGCTGGTGCATTTACATATGAGTTGACGCAGCATCTATGGCAGAATGGAAACCAACCTTTCAGTCAAGCATTTACTCGCATTGCTCAAAATGTCAAAGCTTTAGGCGTTAAACAAGCAAGTTTCCAAGAACCTGTGCTTTTTGTAAAACCAGATAGTGATAATAATAATCTTCCTGTTTATTTTATAAAATTACAGGCACCAGGTGCAGTAGGTATTATTACATCCGTCCAAGGCAACAATATAATAATCTGGTTAGGTGGGGCCAGTGCAGAACGTTTAGAGACATATAAAGATGGTGCCGTTCTTGAGATAATCGATAATGAAGCTAAAAAACTAGGAAAATTACAGATTGAAAGGCGCCAAGGAATGATGGGAGGTGCAAAATTGATTCAAATTGAACGATCAACATCGCTAAAACCGGGTTTACTGCTGAGAGGATGAGACCGCTAGTTTTGTGCGCCAATGGCGCACAAAACTAGCCCATAATTAATTTACTTTGCATAACCCCTAGTATCGTCAGAAATACAAATAATTTAGTAAGCAATGTTTATTTATAACTGCTGGATATAAGTTGAAATGTACTATAGACTTCAATGCTTAACTCTTAGCACTGTAATGCTTTTCTTTACATTCCCTGCATTTGCGGTCTTGGTAGTCACAATTTTTATTTGGTGCGTGACGCTACGAAAAAACTTTAACGTCGTTATAATACTTGTCGCGTCACGCACCCTACGTTTTATATGTGTCAATTATGCAAGTCCTTTAAGGTTTACATAATTCTGTAATAATGCTTTCGCGTATCTTGCTTAACTCAGGTGAAGGTTTGTTTACCGAGTACGCTTGCTGCAATGCATCTGACCATAATGGTGGTTGTTGTGATAAGAAATAGTTTGTTTTGGCAAGTGCTATAGTCTCAGCAGTTGCGTTTTTGGCTTTTTGTTGCTGCTCTAATTTCTGTAATTCGTTGGTAATACGCTGTCTCTGTTGCGGTTCCATAATTTTAAATGGGATAAACGCATTTGGAGAATTACCAAGAGATAGCCACCAATAGTAAGTTTCACCTGGTGTTAGAGCAGTCCCGTCATAGGTTACAGTATTTTGTCCTGGTACAATATCACGAGGGAAAAGATTAGTGTTTATTAAATCCATACTTGAACTTACACCAATTTTTTTAAAATCACCGCTTCGCCATAAAAATAACGGTTTATTGCTCCAAACAGTCCGAGGTTTATTATTTTCATCAGATAAGTCTGGAGATATCATACACATATCACCACGAGAAGCAGCTTTACGAGGTTTGACTGGAGGTGTTGGAGTAAATAAACTCTTAAAAAAGTTTCCCCAAGAAAAACCTGTTTTTGCGTTTGCGATATTTACACTGTTGCCATATAAGTGAGGTGGCTCTACAAAAGTGATGGCTATTAATCCGATACTTAGCAGTACGAAATGTAATTTTTTCATTGGCTTTTTTTATTAATAAGGGCAGGTGTTACATATGTCCAAACGGTTAGAGTTGGTAGAAGCCAAGGTAATAGTATTGCCACTGCTGTTATATAAATTTGTAAACTCAGTATTCCATAAATAGCGGTGCAAAGACCAAGCAAGGCAAACCATCGCCAACGATAACGTACATTTTCTTGTATATAAATAGACAAGCATTTTCCCAAAAATATTGCAACTCCAACCATCCACAAATCAGGAATGGGGATGACTAATCTATTGTTCAGTAAGTGGTGTACCATATAGGCATGTGCTTCTCCACCTGTAAGGATTGGACTATCTGAATGAGGATTTTCTTGTTGACTTTGTTGCAGGCGCCAATATTTAATAGCAGGTGGTAACTCAAATATATCTTCACCATCAGCAAATACTCCTGCTTTACCGTATCCTCCGGAAGCGATAATTACAACTTGGTCTTGCACACGCGATAAATTTACACCTTTTCCTTCCAAAAGTTGCCAAGCACTAATTGGCTGATATACTTCTTGAAGAGGAATAGAAAAATCAATGATAGGATGCAACCACATTTGGTTAAAAATTTGACTAATTTGAGTAATTGGTTGTAAACGAGTACGGGGTAAATTTAATATGGCTTCCTGTTTAGGATGTCCCTTAATAGATGAATTGATTTGCTGCCAAACATCTTTATTACTTTTCAGGTCAATTTGTAAAGGAGGTTTTTGATTTGAAGTCTTTAATTTATGACTAACAGCTAAAAGTGTTGAAAATTGACTGTTACTGTTCAAACTACCCGAACTATCGGATAACTGCATATACCAAGGTAAAATTTCTATTTCGCCTTTTAAAATCCAGTTAGATTGAGCTATATTAGATTGTACACCGATTAGCTCTTTGTTTTTATCATATGTTTGAGCAAATGTAAACCAGGTATTACTAGGTGATTTGACAGCAGCTTTCAGTGCATTACTTAAAATAATATCAGCTTTACCCTGTTGCGAATCTAAAATATAATCAATACCAACTACTTTAACATTGATTTCAGTTAGTTTATTTACCAATTGTGCCATATACTCGTGACCGATTGGTTTAATATTGGGCAGCAATGATAACGCTTTGTTTCTCGACTCATTATCAATCTGTACTAATAAAACAGGTGGAGTTGGTTGCTTTTGTAATTGTGATGTAGATTGGCGATAAACAGTTTGTAATAACAGTCGTGTTTCTAGTAATTTATTTTTAACTAATATATTAGAACTAATTATTGCTAGAACTAGTACAAAAATTAATTCTTTGGCGCCAGGTATTAATTTTTTTAATTTAGCATTAATTCCAAATGGTTGAATACGAAGTAACTCAGCATTGGGATGTCGAAATAATGAAGGAATTAAATAGGCGCCGGGATATGTTAAATTTTTATCTGTCTTCAAATACTGCGCTGCTGATAATGTTGCTTCGTGAACATCTTTGTATTGAGTGAAAGATTTTAAAAATTGCAGTAAGAATTCTACGGCAACGTTGTTGTGAATAGGTTCTCGCATCACCGCTACTTGACTCATACCTAAATCTATCAACGAATTAGCGATGTTTAAGCCATTACATGAATTAAAAATTGCAAATTTTAACCCTTTTTCTATAGCTGTACTTAATAAAGGAGCAATTTCTTCCATAGATAAAGCCACATTCGGAGCAATACTGATTTCTCCACCTGTTAAATTAGTTTCATTACTATGTCCAGCGAAAAATAGAATATCCCAGCCTTTTTCGGAAGCAATAGCGTCTTTAATTTCGTTTTTTAAATCTTGAATATTCTTTTCTTTTTGCCATCCTACAAATGTAACATCAGCAATACGCTTCAATTCATAAATCGCTTTTTTCTCAGCATCAAAGTCTAATCTTTTATCATCGCCTAAAATTGCTAGAAATTTAACTTTACGCTGAATTGTTGAATTTTTACATTCAATCGCTCTACGGATATTAAGCGATGTTCGAGATATGCGAATTTTACCAGAACTAAGCGCAAACTCTGTCCCAATTTCCCACGCTTCCCAAGGTAAACGCTCTAATTCCAAAGTATCACAAGTGAGAAAAACATTAATTGTTACCTCTCCCTTACTTTCTGCTGATGCGACCGACGCAATAACTGCACGAATTTCATATAACTCAGCACAACGTAACCATTTATGAAACTCCGATAATAACTGAGCCTCAGCTTGAACTAGTTTTGCATGTGGGTCAAGAATCGGCGCCTCAACAACACCCGCATCCACAATTTGGCCGCGCGTTGATGTTGGTAACGATAAAGTGCTGTAATAATTCAAGTAAGAACGCTGCCATACTTGGTAAAGCATAACAAGATTGCCTGGATAGGCAGTTTTAACACTTAGATGCTGTCCTTTACCCCAAGACAGTTCAAATGTACAAAGTCTTTCAACGTGTTGAACCTTCAAATAAAAGTTAGACATGGGCAGAGTGCAGATAACTTGCTATATGTTTTATACATCTAGAGCGTGTCTGGGTTATGCATTTGGCTGTTGTGACAGGCGCCTCTACAAGTACAGGCTTAATAAAGCGAAACAATTATGACCATAGCTCATCAACGTTACGATACGTAAATGTACTGCTGTCAATTAAAAATATATTATAAATTTTTGCATAACCTACTTAGCCTTAGAGATATATAGATATAACGCGAAGTTGAAGGGCTATCAAATTATTAATATTAGGCGCCGTCATTTTTTGCAATTTGCTTGGCAAATAGTACATCTCGTCAAATTGCGCTACTTGTTGGTATAGATGACTACACGCCAGCTTAGAAATTGAGAGGCTGCCTTATATTCTAATAATCCAAAAAGTAATTTTAAGTAAAAGATGAAGTTATTATCTGCTTAGTTGCTGTACATAATCTTTGACACTAAATAATAGTCAGGATATTGTTAATAATTATCTTAAAATTGTTATAAATCCATCACATTTATAAGTATTCAGCAAGCTAATAGCTGTATAACTAACAAGCATTATACTAAAACAAAAATCTTTACAATAGTCTCTACATATAGAAGTAAGAGCATTAAGATGGACTGCTTTCACGTTGATTGGCAAAGCTAAATAATATAGTTGACTAGCAAAAAGTGTTACTTAATTCATAAAATGGCACTAAAGGACTATTGATAGCTTGAACTTTCACGTTATGTGATATCATGTCCGGTTACATAACCGTAATAAAATCATTGTAGAGACGCGATTAAATCACGTCTCTACAAACTGTATTTATGTCAAGGTTGTTGTGAAACGCTTATTCTAATTGGGATGCTCTCCTATAATTTACTTCTCGCCTATGTCGTCTTTGCTTTGATGCGTTTTTACGAATACTTTTGTGATTGCTTCTCTTTTTTTTGGTAATTACACGTCTAGTTGTTTTTTGGGGTCTTATTTGTTTAGCAGGAATACTATCCTGAGATTTGTTATTTTGTAGATAATCAGTAATTTTTTCTATCTTTACAAATTCAATTGCTTTGTTTACGAATTGTTGAATAGAAGACATAGGTATCAGGAATAAAGAAGGCAACAAAACAAATATTATATATAAAATTAGCGACTTTATTTTAGTAGTTTTTCTGCTACTAAAGGAGTTATTGTTTGTTGTTGCACTTGCATATTTATTTGTAGCATAAGGTGATTGATAGCGAGTACTCTGACTACTTTGAAATGTGTTGTTTACAGTTTGCTTATTTGTACTACTTGTATATGTTCCTCCTGTTGAATAATTAGAAGCTGGAGGTGTGAATTGCTGAGATTTGCGAATTTCTTCTTGTCTTCTTTGTTCTTCCTGCCTTCTTTGCTCTTCTTGCCTTCTTTGCTCTTCCTGTCTTCTTTGTTCTTCTTGCCTTCTTTGTTCTTCTTGCCTTCTTTGTTCTTCGTAATAACAATTACCAGGAGTATGGCTATGATTCCAAGCCTTGTGCCAAGGAGTTCCATCGTCAGTGTGATTAGCCATAAGTTATATTTCTCCAAGTTCTACAATTATAGATCCTGATAAAAAAAGTAAGTAAATTTTGAATCATTCTTCAAGTAACTACTTCAAAATTTATTGCCATTGCAGCAAGTTTACTAGCATCTACACCTCGTACTTCTGTAGCGAGTTCTGCATTTTTTACAGTGATACCTCTTCGAGTTCCAGTGTCTACATCTTCGAGCAATTTATCTATTATATCTAGGAATTCATCATCATTTGGTGCAATTGGTCCGCGTGTTGTGTTTCCTCGTCTGGCAATGTCTTTGAGTACTTTTAGAGAAGTGCGTAGTGGCGATGTGCTGGCAATAATTAGTGCTTCTGTAATTCCCAAGGGTTCTCTAATTGTTAATTTAAAGTCGTCATCATCTCCGGGAATTATTCGCTTATCTCCAACTGCTAGCAATGCTGCATCATCTGATGTTGCCCAATCATTTGGAAATATTATTCCCATTTCACCGTTAGCATCGACTACTAAAACAGTAACATAAATTGGAGTAGATTCTTTGTTTTCTATTTCAAAGATAATTTTTGTACCTACTGGTAATTTAGAAACTTCTCCATCTTTGATAGTTATTGGTTTTGCAGGAGTTGTATTTGCTTCTGTTTGTTTGGCAATACCACGAGTCGGCAGTGTTTCGCTAATAATTTGTTTACTACCAGCAATACTCATAGAAGCTGCGACTTTTACTTGTGATGTATTGTTAGGTAACATTTGCTTGACTATTCGCGCAGCTAAAAGAGATTTAAACTTGGATTTTAAGCGCTGCACTGCTGCTGTAATAGTTTCATTGGCTGTATAGAAAGAACCGGTAACTATTTGGTCGAGCGAAGGTAAAAATAAGCCAAAACTACCAACAGGAGGTAAATTAACAACTTTATATTTTTGCAATTGTTGATATCTTTTTTCGGTCATCCGAGCAAAAATATATTGTAATTCTTGCTGTCCCAAGGGTAAGACGGTAACGCGCTTAACTGTTTGTAAAGCTTGTCGCGCTTGGTTTGTTGTATTGCTGTCAAAAGTATCATCTAACCCAAGTTTTAATGTTAAATTGTTAGGTAAAACGCGAATACTTTCTTGTAAAAGTGTTCCTGGTTTTAATTTTAGGTTTCCCCTAGTAGTGCTAATCAATTTACCTTGTCCTACTAACCCTTGACGAGATTCTAACTTTACAAGTTCTGTGATTCTGCCATTTTCATCAACAACACTGAAAGTAGCATCTCTGTTAAATGCGGCTAATGAGTGTGCGTCAATTCCACCTAGCCATAATTCAACTTGGTCGCCTTGTGTTCGCGTAACCACCGCTTCGGCATAAGATTTCTTAAAAGGGCTAAAATAAGTTATTGGATTAGGGTTTTGTTTGCTATTTATTTCTACCTCTGGATTTTGAAAAAAGCCTTTATTTCGGGATACAATATTTGTGCTACGATTAACATCAACTAACGTTCTTTTGACAGATTCATTTGCTGTTTGTTGCCAGAGATATTGGGTAAATAGATAAGTAAATGCACCTGCATGAAAATCACTAAAAGGTACATCTGCTGCGTATTGGTCGCGTTTAGCCGCAGCAATGACGACACCTTTGGCTACACCTAGGCGCCGTAATTTAATAAATTCTTGGAGGGATAAATTTAACCGCTTTAACCATTGTTGCTGATAAGCAAACTCTTTAGGACTTGCTTGCAACTTTTCTTCACGTTCACGAGAACGAACTATATAATTTCCTCGTTTCGCTCCTCCAGAATGACAACTATCCAAAACAACAGTGACATTATCTGTTTTTAATGCGTACATTAGCAAAAACAGTGTGTGCCCCATAATCTCTTGCACTCCACCACCAGAAGAATCATATTCAGAATCAATTGGCACTAAAGTACTATTTAACCCATCTTCATTGTCCTTATCTGGGTCAACAACTTGCGAACCATGCCCAGAAAAGTGAAACACAACCACATCTCCTGGCTGGGCTTGCTTGATGAGATGTTCTTCAAATGCTGTGAGGATGCCTTGACGGGTAGCTTGTTGGTCAGTGAGGATTTTAATATCGTTCGGGTTAAAACCAAAGCGGTGTGTTAATAATTCTTTTTGTAATAAGACATCATTTATACAACCTTTGAGGGGTCCTATGGAACCACTGTATTTGTTAATACCTACTAATAACGCATATTTACGACCTGTATTTTGCGCTAAAACTTGAGCGTATTTATCCCCATGCTGTATAACATCCAACTGACTTAAGCCCAGTGTTGCCAAGGCAGAACCAGTGGAGTGAAGAAAGTGACGGCGTTTCATAGGTTTATGGATTAACTTAATTATTAATACTTCTAGATTTAGTGGAGGGTATGCAAAAATATCCACCAAAATTCACATATTGCTGATAAATTTACGGTTTACTTTAGATTTCAATCAACCAAGTTGTATCTGTTTGGTGATATTTATTACGGCGCCAAGTTAAGTGTTTGCCCTTTGCCAAAAAACTGCATACCTCCTCAAACCTAAGAGATATAAGTAAGTGTAAGCAGAAAACCTTGAATATACTAGCCCATATTTCTCTTCTTTGACAAAAAATCATTAAATTTTCCGAAAAATCGCGGAAACATGGCGAGAAATACTGAGATACTAGCAATTACACGGTTTAGGAAATTATACTCAGCCAGTTAGCACAAACTTATGCCTGCGAAATTTTCCCCTGTTAAAACTTTCCAATCTTATTTCCACACACTTTTATCAAGGTCAATTTCTTGGTCAATCTCCGTGGCAATGACGTTGGGACTATTGGTGAGTGTACCAAAACAAGTTGTTGGGCAAGCTCAACCAGCACTATCGACACAACAGTCAGCAGAATTGCAAGAAGCAGAACGACTGAATAAACAAGCCGTGCAATTGTATCAGAAAGGGGAATACAATGAAGCAATTCCCCTTGCGGAGAAAGCTCTAGCGATTAGAGAGAAAGTACTGGGTCAAGAAAATCTTCTGGTGGCAACTAGCCTGAATAATTTAGCAGAACTTTACCGAGTACAGGGGAATTATGGCAAGGCAGAACCTTTGTTTGTGCGCGCGCTTACAATTTTTGAGAAAGTACTGGGTCGGGAACATCCGAATGTGGCAATTAGCCTGAATAATTTGGCAGGACTTTACCAGTCACAAGGGAATTATGGCAAAGCAGAACCTTTGTTTGTGCGCGCGCTTACAATTTTTGAGAAAGTACTGGGTCGGG
>ERZ1066119.141-NODE-141-length-55208-cov-29.842765_pt1 | contig 55208 bp, 40 predicted proteins | sample MGYA00382766_ERZ1066119 | MGnify/ENA primary metagenome ERZ1066119 (study PRJEB33369, sample SAMEA5778349) | biofilm metagenome | biome: Industrial cooling water; feature: Water cooling tower basin; material: Biofilm | place: United Arab Emirates | collected...
GGCCAGCGCGAGCTGATCATCGGCGACCGCCAGACCGGCAAGACCGCGATGGCGATCGACGCGATCATCAACCAGAAGCACTCAGGCATCAGGTGCATCTACGTCGCGATCGGCCAGAAGAACTCGACCATCGCCAACATCGTCCGCCGTCTCGAAGAGAACGGCGCTATGGCGTACACCACGGTGGTGGCGGCGTCTGCGTCCGAGTCCGCGGCGATGCAGTACATCGCGCCGTACTCGGGCTGCACCATGGGCGAGTACTTCCGCGACCGCGGTGAAGACGCGCTGATCATCTACGACGACCTGTCCAAGCAGGCCGTGGCCTACCGCCAGATCTCGCTGCTGCTGCGCCGCCCGCCGGGCCGCGAGGCGTACCCGGGCGACGTGTTCTACCTGCACTCCCGCCTGCTCGAGCGCGCCGCGCGCGTGTCCGAGGAGTACGTCGAGAAGTTCACCAATGGCGCGGTCACCGGCAAGACCGGTTCGCTCACCGCGCTGCCGATCATCGAGACGCAGGCCGGCGACGTGTCCGCGTTCGTGCCGACCAACGTGATCTCGATCACCGACGGCCAGATCTTCCTCGAGACCGACCTGTTCAACGCCGGCATCCGCCCGGCCGTGAACGCCGGCATCTCGGTGTCGCGCGTGGGTGGCGCGGCGCAGACCAAGATCATCAAGAAGCTGTCGGGCGGCATCCGCATCGCGCTGGCGCAGTACCGCGAGCTCGCGGCATTCGCGCAGTTCGCCTCGGACCTGGACGCGGCCACCCGCGCCCAGCTCGAGCGCGGCCAGCGCGTGACCGAGCTGATGAAGCAGAAGCAGTACGCGCCGATGTCGATCGCCGAGCAGGCGCTGTCGATCTACGCCGTCGACAAGGGCTACATGGACGACGTGCCGGTGGCTAAGATCGGCGCGTTCGAGGCCGGCCTGCACGCGCACTTCGCCAACACGCAGGGCCAGCTGCTCAGCGATGTGGCGAAGAGCGGCAACTGGAACGACGACATCGAGGCCGCGTTCAAGAAGGGCATCGAGGAGTTCAAGTCCACCGGATCCTGGTGAGGCAGTAAGTACGTCAGGAGTGAGTAAGTCAGTCAGAGCGGTGCGATCGGCCTGACTGAGCTTGCGGAGCAAGCGGTCTTACTTACGGATTCACTTACTTGCAGCGAGCGAAGCGAGCAGACATGGCCGGCGGCAGAGAAATCAAAACCAAGATCAAGAGCGTGCAGAACACCCGCAAGGTGACGCGCGCGCTCGAGATGGTCTCCGCCTCGAAGATCCGCAAGGCGCAGGACCGCATGAAGACCTCGCGCCCGTACGCGCGGGTGATGCGCCAGGTCATCGGCCACCTGGCGCAGGCCAGCAGCGACTACCAGCACCCGTACATGGTCGAGCGCGCCGAGCCGAAGCGCGTCGGCTACGTGGTGGTGTCGTCCGACCGCGGCCTGGCGGGCGGACTGAACAACAACCTGTTCCGCCGGCTGCTGGTCGAGATCCGCAACTGGCAGTCCAGGGGCGTCGAGGTCGACGTGGTCACCATCGGCCAGAAGGCCACCGCGTTCTTCCGCCGCATCAAGGTCGACATGCTGGCGACGGTCACCCACCTCGGGGATGCGCCGAAGCTCGAGCAGCTGGTCGGCGTCATCAAGGTGATGTCCGCGGCGTACACCGACGGCCGCGTGGACCGGGTGTTCCTGGCTTACAACGACTTCGTCAACACCATGACGCAGCGCGCCACGTTCGACCAGCTGCTGCCGCTTCCGCCCACCGACGACCAGGTTGCCAAGCACGACTGGGACTATCTCTACGAGCCCGACGCGCCGACGGTGCTCGAGCACGTGCTGCAGCGCTACATCGAGGTGCTGGTGTACCAGGCGGTGCTGGAGAACGTCGCCAGCGAGCACGCCGCGCGCATGGTCGCGATGAAGGCCGCCAGCGACAACGCCAGCAAGCTGATCGGCACGCTGCAGCTGGTCTACAACAAGGCCCGCCAGGCCGCGATCACGCAAGAGATCTCCGAGATCGTCGGCGGCGCGGCGGCGGTCTAAGAACATTGGTCCACTAAGGACGCTAAAGAAAGCAATACGCTTTCGGTGCTGATTCTTCGCTTCTTTTAGCGTCCTTAGCGTCCTTAGCGGACAAAACAGATTTCGATTTCTGAGGAACCACCCATGAACGCCCAGCTCAACGAGCAAGCGACCACCACCAACGGCAAGATCGTGCAGATCATCGGCGCGGTCGTCGACGTCGAGTTCCCGCGCACCGCGGTGCCGCGCGTGTACGACGCGCTGAAGGTGCAGGGCACCGAGATCACGCTGGAAGTCCAGCAGCAGCTCGGCGATGGCATCGTGCGCACCATCGCGCTCGGGTCCACCGACGGCCTCAAGCGCAACCTGGTCGCGGTCAACACCGGCCGCGCGATCGCGGTGCCGGTCGGCGCCGGCACGCTGGGCCGCATCATGGACGTCCTCGGCAACCCGATCGACGAGGCCGGCCCGGTGCAGGCCAGCGATCATTGGGAAATCCATCGCGCCGCGCCGAGCTACGAGGACCAGTCCTCGGCCAACGAGCTGCTCGAGACCGGCATCAAGGTCATCGACCTCATGTGCCCGTTCGCCAAGGGCGGCAAGGTCGGCCTGTTCGGCGGCGCCGGCGTCGGCAAGACCGTCAACATGATGGAACTGATCAACAACATCGCCAAGGCGCACTCGGGCCTGTCGGTGTTCGCGGGCGTCGGCGAGCGCACGCGCGAAGGCAACGACTTCTACCACGAGATGAAGGACTCCAACGTCCTCGACAAGGTGGCGATGGTCTACGGCCAGATGAACGAGCCGCCGGGCAACCGCCTGCGCGTCGCGCTGACCGGCCTGACGATGGCGGAGTACTTCCGCGACGAGAAGGACGCGTCCGGCAAGGGCAAGGACGTGCTGCTGTTCGTCGACAACATCTACCGCTACACGCTGGCCGGCACCGAGGTCTCGGCGCTGCTGGGCCGCATGCCGTCGGCGGTGGGCTACCAGCCCACGCTCGCCGAGGAGATGGGCGTGCTGCAGGAGCGCATCACCTCGACCAAGACCGGCTCGATCACCTCGATCCAGGCCGTGTACGTGCCCGCGGACGACCTGACCGACCCGTCGCCGGCGACCACGTTCGCCCACCTCGACGCGACCGTCGTGCTCTCGCGCAACATCGCGTCGCTGGGCATCTACCCGGCGGTCGACCCGCTCGATTCCACCTCGCGCCAGCTCGATCCGAACGTGATCGGCACCGAGCACTACGACACCGCGCGCCGCGTGCAGTCGACCTTGCAGAAGTACAAGGAACTCAAGGACATCATCGCCATCCTCGGCATGGACGAGCTGTCCGAGGAAGACAAGCAGGCCGTGTCGCGCGCACGCAAGATCGAGCGCTTCTTCAGCCAGCCGTTCCACGTCGCCGAAGTCTTCACCGGCTCGCCGGGCAAGTACGTCGCGCTGAAGGACACGATCCGCGGCTTCAAGGGCATCGTCGACGGCGACTACGACCACCTGCCCGAGCAGGCGTTCTACATGGTCGGCGGCATCGAGGAAGCGGTCGAGAAGGCCAAGAAGATGGGAGTTGCGTGAAGCAGTAGCGGGAACGGGGAACAGGGAACGGGGAAGCGGTAGCTTCCTTCGCCTGATGTCCGTTCCTGCCACTCGGCGCGGCTTGCAGTTGCTTCCCCGTTCCCCGTTCCCCGTTCCCGCTTTTTAGGTTCCCTCGCATGACCACCACTTTCCGCTGCGACATCGTCAGCGCCGAGGACGAGATCTTCCACGGCGAGGCGACCATGCTCGTGGCCACCGGCGAGATCGGCGAGCTGGGCATCACGCCGCGCCACGCGCCGCTAATCACGCGGCTCAAGCCCGGCAAGGTGGTGGTCACCACCGCTGCCGGCGAGACGCTGGACTTCGCGGTGTCCGGCGGCATCCTCGAGGTCCAGCCGACCGTGGTGACGGTGCTGGCCGACACCGCGGTGCGTGCGCAGGACATCGACGAGGCCGCCGTGCGCGCCGCGCGCGAGGAAGCCGAGCGCGTGCTCGCGGGCCGTGGCGAGGCGATGGACGTCGCCGAGGCGCAGGCCAAGATGGCCGAGACCATGGCGCAGCTGCAGGCCCTCGAACGCCTGCGCCGCACCGTGAAGCACTGACTCCACTGCGCTGGCGCATCCGCCCGAGCCGGACGAGGAAAAGGCGACGCTGACCCCGTCGCCTTTTTCGTTGGGGTCGACCGCCGCGCCAGCGGCTGCTCGCGCGGCCGGCGCCGGGCACGCGCGGCGCAGCAGCAGCATCACCTTGCCTGCATAGGGTGGACCTCGGCCCACCATCAGACGCACCAGGCGCAAGGTGCGCAGGCGGATGCAGCCAAAAGTGGTCGTTGCGAGACGACGGTGTGCCAAGGCCCACCCTGTCGGCGCTGGCTCACGCGCCAGCGCCGGGTTAATCCACCCGCTCAGCGGCGGTAGACCCAGTGCCGCGACAGCAGGAAACCGATCGCCCCCAGCATCAGCTCCACGCCCGGCTTGGCGAGCCACGTCCACTTCAGGCCCACCGCGTTCTCGATCGAGCCGATCGCCCAGGTGCTGATCGCCGTGGTCGTCAGCCACATCAGCAGGAAGCGCGCGAACTGCCTGCGGCCGACCACCGTGTCCTCGCCGGCGAACGTGACGCGCCCATTGAGCCAGAAGCCGAGCAACGCACCGCTGATGCGCCCGGCGACGTTCGCCAGTTCGACCATCAGGCCCAGGTGGCTCAGCAGCACCATCACGCCCCAGTCGAGCAGCCACTGCACCACGCCGATGGCGAGGTAATGGCGGCCCTGGCGGGTGAGGCTCATGCGCGCCCCGGCGCTTGGCGGGCGCGCGCGGTGGCGCGGGGAGTGCGGTGCGGGATCGTCACCACGGCATCGTAGCGAGCGCGCTGGCTAGAATCACCGCCTGCATCCGACCGGCCACACCGCATGCCCGCACCGCTGCACGTCGTCATCCTCGCCGCGGGCGAAGGCAAGCGCATGCGCTCGGCACGCCCGAAGGTGCTGCAGCCGATCGCGGGGCGGCCGATGCTGGCGCATGTTATCGACACCGCGCGCACGCTGCAGCCGGCGGGCGTGCACGTGGTCTACGGGCACGGCGGCGTGCAGGTCCGCGATGCGTTCGCGGCGGACGCATCGCTGGGATGGGTCGAGCAGGCCGAGCGGCTCGGGACCGGCCACGCCGTGCAGCAGGCACTGCCTGCGGTCCCGCCCGACGCGCGCGTGCTGGTGCTGTACGGCGACGTGCCACTGATCACCGCCGCCACCCTGCAGCGCCTGCTCGACGCACCGGGGCGCATCGCCGCGCTGGTGACCGACCTGGAGGATCCCACCGGCTACGGGCGCATCGTGCGCGACGCGCAGGGCAACATCGCGCGGATCGTCGAGCACAAGGATGCCGACGAGGAGCAGCGCCTGGTCCGCACCGTCAACACCGGCATCATGGTGTGCGACGCCGAGCCGCTGCGGCGCTGGCTGGCGGCGGTGCCCAACGACAACGTGCAGGGCGAGTACTACCTGACCGACGTCTTCGCGCAGGCCAGCGAGGAGTACACCGCGGCCGAGATGGTGCACGTGGCCGACCCGGTCGAGGTCGAGGGCGCCAACGACCGCTGGCAGCTGGCGCAACTGGAGCGTGCGTTCCAGCGCCGCGCCGCTCGCGCGCTGTGCATCGACGGCGCGCGCCTGGCCGACCCGGCGCGCGTCGACGTGCGCGGCGTGGTGGAGCTCGGCATGGACGTGGACATCGACGTCGACGTGGTGCTCGAAGGCCGCGTGGTGCTGGGCGACGGCGTGCGCATCGGCCCGTTCGTGCGGCTGCGCGACGTCGAACTGGGCCCGGGCACCGAGGTGCGCGCCCATTGCGACCTCGACGGCGTGCGCGTGGAAGGCGCGGCGAGCATCGGCCCGTTCGCGCGCCTGCGCCCCGGCACGGTGCTGGCCGACGGCGTGCACATCGGCAACTTCGTCGAGACCAAGAACGCGCGCATCGGCGTGACCAGCAAGGCCAACCACCTGAGCTACCTCGGCGACGCGGTGATCGGCGCGGGCGTCAATGTCGGCGCCGGCACCATTACCTGCAACTACGACGGCGCCAACAAGGCGACCACGACGATCGACGACGGCGCGTTCATCGGCAGCAACAGTTCGCTGGTGGCACCGGTCACGATCGGCCGCGACGCGACGATTGCCGCTGGTTCGGTGATCACCCGCAACGCACCCGACGGCAAGCTCAGCGTCGCGCGCGGCAGGCAGCAGGTGGTCGAGGGCTGGACGCGGCCGGTGAAGCAGCCCAGGGATTGACGGGCATGCGGGCCGTGCGCGCGTTGGATCGGGACCTGGCGCATGCAGCCGACGCGTGAGTTGCAGCCGGCGCTGCAGCCCGGGCGTTACGTGTTCGTCGCGTTGCCGGCGGACGCGGATGTGCGTGTCGAAGACCTCGTTGCGACGGTGCGCGAGCTCGAGGGATTGTCGGCGATCGTGCCCGAGCAGTTCGCCATCGACCACGGATGGGTCGCGGGGTTCACCGCGGCGTGGATCACCCTCACCGTGCATTCGGACCTGGAAGCGGTGGGCCTGACCGCGGCGTTCTCGACCGCACTGGGCGATGCCGGCATCAGTTGCAACGTCGTGGCCGGGTTGCGCCACGACCACCTGTTCGTGCCGGTGGAACGCGCGGACGACGCAATGGAGGTGCTGCGGGCGCTGCAGGCTTCGGCGGGAGGATGACCGCAGCGCCGGCCGCGCGGCGCGGCGCGGCGATGCGTCGCCGCAACAGGATCCGACTCGGGCGTCCTCAATCCCTGATCCCTAGTCCCTAGTCCCTAGTCCCTAGTCCCTAGTCCCTAGTCCCTAGTCCCTAGTCCCTAGTCCCCAGTCCCTAATCCCTAGTCCCTAGTCCCTAGTCCCTAGTCCCTAATCCCGTGCGTTACCCCGGCACCACCATCGACACGCACAACCCACCACCCTCGCGGTTCTGCAGCGACAGCCGTCCGCCGTGCGCCTCGGCGATCTCGCGCGCCAAGGCCAATCCGAGCCCGGTGCCGTTGCGCTTGGTCGAATAGAACGGCAGCAGCGCGTGCGCGAGCACGGCTTCGGTCATGCCGTGGCCGCGGTCGAGCACGTCGATGCGCCAGGCATCGGGAAGGCGGCGCAGCAGCAGTTCGACGTCCTGCGGCGTGGTGCCGGACTCGTGCGCGTTCTTGAGCAGGTTGAGCAGCGCCTGTTCGAACTGCGCGACGTCCACGCGCACGACATCGTCGCCCGAATAGCGGCATTCGAACGGCACCTGCGCGCGCAGCTGGTCGATGACATGCCGCCACGCGACCGGCTGCAGCCGCGGCGCGGGCAGCTTGGCGAAGCGCGCGTAGTCGCGGATGAAGCCTTCCAGGTGCCGCGCGCGGTCCTCGATGGTGGCGAGCGCCGCGGGCAGCTTGTCGTGCTGGCCGCGGCGCAGCAGTTCGGCGCCGGAATGCGCGAGCGACGCGATCGGCGCCAGCGAGTTGTTGAGCTCATGGCTGATCACGCGGATCACCTTCTTCCACGTCTGCACTTCCTGCCGGCGCAGCTCGGCGGTGAGCTGGCGCAGCAGGACGAGCTGGTGGCGGCGGCCGTTGAGGCGGAACTGCCGGCGCGCGAGGTGGTAGACCTCCTCGTCGTCGGCATCGCCGACGCTGAAGAGGCCGTCGCCGCCCTGCTCGAACGCGGCGCGCACCGCCTCGGGCACGCCGTCGAGCAGCGCGGCCAGCGTGCGCCCCTCCAGGCGATGGCCGTCGCCGAACATCTTGCGTGCGGCGATGTTGGCGTGGACGACGTGGTCCGATGGGTCGACCAGCAGCATCGCCACCGGCGTGTTCTGCACCATGGTGTCGAGCAGCAGCTCGCGCTGCACCAGACCCTGCCGTTGTTCGCGCAGCGCGACGCCGAGGGCGTTGTGCGCCTGCACGAGCTGCGCCAGCGCATCGTGGCCGGTCCACGCCAGGCCGGTGCTGTAGTCGCCGTCGCGGTAACTGGCGACGGTGCCGGCGAGCGCTCGGAACAGCGCCTGCATCGGCGCGAACGCGCGGTGCACGTGGAACACCAGCAACGGCGCCGGCAGCGCGACCGCGAGCAGCGCCGCCCACGCCCGCTGCAGGTCCAGCGCGACGAGCGCGACCGCCAGCGCGGCCGCCGCGGCCATGTACGCCAGCGCGATGCCGGCGAACACCAGCGCCAGCGGCATGCGCGCGCGCGGCGTCCTAGCCACGGCCCAGGCCGAGCCGTTCCATGCGCCGGTACAGCGCCTGCCGCGAAAGCCCCAGGTCGGCCGCGGCCTGCGCGATGACGTGGCCATTGCGCGCAAGCGCGGCTTCGATCGCATCGCGGTCGGGCTCGGCAGCAGGGGCCTGCGCGCGTGCGGGTGCGCGCAGGCCCAGGTCGCCCGCGGTCACCGCCTCGCCACGCCCGAGCAACGCACCGCGCTGCACCACATGGCGCAGCTCGCGCACGTTGCCGGGCCACGGGTGCGCCAGCAGCGCGGCTTCGGCGCCGGCGTCGAACGTGCGCCCCGGCGGGAGGTAGTGGCGCGCAAGGGGGAGGATGTCGTCGGGTCGCTGCGCCAGCGCCGGCACGCGCACTTCGATGGCATTGAGGCGGTAGTAGAGGTCCTCGCGGAACATGCCGCGGGCGATGCACTCGGGCAGGTCGGCGTTGGTCGCGCTGAGCACGCGCACGCGCACCTCGCGCTCGCGGTTGCTGCCCAGGCGCTGGAACCGCCCGGTTTCGAGCACGCGCAGCAGCTTGACCTGGCCGGCCGCGGGCAGCGTGCCGATCTCGTCCAGGAACAGCGTGCCGCCGTCGGCTGCCTCGAACTTGCCTTCGCGCGCACGCGTCGCGCCCGTGTAGGCGCCGGCTTCAGCGCCGAAGAGTTCGGCCTCGACCAGCTCGGCGGGCAGCGCGCCGCAGTTGAGCGCGACGAACGGTCCGTCGCGCACGGCCGAGTTTCGGTGGATGACGTCGGCATAGCGCTCCTTGCCGGCACCGTTGGGCCCGGTGATGAGCACCGGGAGGTCGGAGCGCGCGACCTGGCAGGCCAGCGCGATCGCCGCCTCGCTGGCGGGATCGGCGAACACCATGCCGGCCAGGTCGAAGCCGTCGGCGAGCGCGCGCCGGCGCTGCCGCCCGTGCGCACGCCCACGCGCCAGTTCGCGTCGCGCCTCGCCCAGTTCCAGCAGCGTATGCACGGTCGCAAGCAGCTTGCGGTCGTCCCACGGCTTGCCGAGGTAGTCCGCGGCGCCGGCTTTGACCAGCTCCACCGCGGTGTCCAGGTGCGTCCACGCGGTCAGCAGCACCACCGGCAGGTCGGCGTCGCGCGCACGCAGCGCATGGAACAGCGCGATGCCTTCCTCGCCACTGGTGGTGTCAGCGTGGAAATTCATGTCCTGGATGACCAGGTCGATGCCGCCGGCGTCCACCACGTCCAGCCCCTCGGCCGGGCAGGCCGCCGCGCGCACGTCGATGTCGTGCAGGCCCAGCAGCGTGGCCAGCGCGGTGGCGATGGCGGGGTTGTCGTCGATGACCAGGACAGTGGGCATGAAGGCGGGGGCTAGGGGTTAGGGGTTAGGGGTTAGGGGTTAGGGGTTAGGGGCTAGGGGTTAGGGGCTAGGGATTAGGGGTTAGGGGCTAGTGGCTAGTGGCTAGGGGCTAGGGCCAAGGGCCAAGAGCTAGGGCTAGGGCGCGGCGCGCTACTGATTCTGCAGGCGTTCGCGGAGACTGGACTGGAGGCTGCGAAGCATCTTGCCGATTTCGTCGGCTTCGATATGCAGCAAACCTGCGCTCGGGATGTCACCCATCTTCAGCAGCAGTGCGATGTGCATCTGGGTCTCGAGTTTGGCGAGTGAGCCAAGGCTGATCGAAATGAAGCGCAGGAATTCACGCGTCGTCGCACGCGCATGGCCTTCGGCGATGTTGGATGCAATCGATACCGCCGACCGCCGCATCTGTGCCGTCAAGCCGAAGCGTTCCTCGGATGGAAACATCGAGGTCGCCGCATAGACATCGCGTGCCAAGAGCGTTGCCCGTTTCCACGCTTCGAGATCCCGATAGCTCCGAACCATTCCCTGTCCTCCTCCGAGGGCTGAAACCATAGCCTTTCCCTAGCCCCTAGCCCCTAGCCCCTAGCCCCTAGCCCCTAGCCCCTAGCCCCAAGCCCCAAGCCCCAAGCCCCAAGCCCCAAGCCCCTAGCCCCTAGCCCCTAGACGCTGCGCGTGGCCAAGGCCGGCGCCACCGATGCCGCGCGGCGCGCCGGGCCCAGCACCGCGAGCTGCCCCAGCACCCACAGCGCGACGGCGCCGATCGGCAGGTACGCCAGCGGCAGGCGTGGCAGCTCGTACTTCGACATCAGCAGCTGGTTGAGCCCGTAGGCCAGCACCATGCCGATCGCGATGCCGAGCGTGGCCAGCAGCAGGTTCTCGGTCTGGAAGTAGCGCAGCACCTGCGCGCGCGTGGCGCCCAGCGCGCGGCGGATGCCGATCTGCTTGGTGCGCTGCTGCACCCAGAAGCTGGCCAGCCCGACGATGCCCAGCGCGGTCACCACCAGCAGTGCGATGCACACCGCGCCGAGCAGCCACGCCATCGCGCGGTCCTGGCGGTAGTGGCGCTCGATGAGGTCGGTGAACGGCGCCGCGTCGAGGATGATGCGTGCCTGGCGCGTCTGCTTGAGCGACTCGACGGCCGCCGCCTGCACCTGCGCGCGCTGCCCGGGCGTGGTGCGCAGCACGAAGCGGCCCATCGGCGGGTTGACCGGAAGCACGATCGAGTACGCCGATTCGGCCGGTCCGCCGTTGTCGTTGGGGCGGATCAGCGTGTCGATGATGCCGACGATGCGGATCTTGTTGTCGCCCCACGCATACACCGCCTTGCCGAGCGCGTCGCCGTCGGGGAACAGCCGCTGCGCGACCGCGCGGGTGACCAGCATGGAGGGAATCTGCGCGGGATCGGCGCCGTCCAGCGCGGCCCAGTCGACGAACTCGTCGGCGGTGAAGTCACGCCCGGCGACGATGCGCAGGCCGAAGGTCTCCACCAGCTGCGCGTCGCCCAGGTACACCGAGGCATTGAGGTTGGGCAGCTTCTGCTCCTGGTCCAGCCCCACGGTGCTGTTCCACGACGAGTTGTCGAACGGAAGGTGGTTGGTGCTGGTCGCGGCGATGACGCCCGGGATCCGCCGCAGCGCCTCGACGTCCGCGCGGGTCTGCGCGTCGGCGTCCTCGCTGCGCCCGATGCCGGCGGTGTTGACGCGCACGATCGCGTCGTTGGCCAGGCCGGTGTCGCGGTCCATGCGCTCCATGCGCGTGGCGATGAGGAACACCGCGTTGCAGATGATCGCGCAGGACAGCGCGATCTCCAGCACGATCAGCGTCGCCGCGGTCTTGTGCCGGCGCAGGGTGGAGAGGATGGGGCGGAGGTCCATGGGGTTCTCCAGAAGCGGGAACGGGGAACAGGGAACGGGGAAGCGAAAGGTAGGAAACCGAGAACAGCGGGAAGCGCGTTGCAGTTCCGATGCATCGCTTCCCCGTTCCCCGTTCCCCGTTCCCGCTCTATTGGCTCTTGAGCTGCATCGCCGGCACCACCTGGCACGCGCGCAACGCGGGAAGCAGGCCGGCCAGCACGCTCGCGCCGACGGCGATGGCGAAGGTCATCGCGAGCATCGTCATGTCCATCTGCGCCAGCGCCGCGTACGAGGTCGGTTGCTGGCGCACTGCCCACAGGCCCAGCGCGGCCAGACCCAAGCCCGCGATGCCGCCGGCCAGCCCGATCACGCCTGCCTCGACCAGGAACTGCGCGAAGATCGCGCGCCGCGAGGCGCCCAGTGCGCGGCGCACGCCGATCTCGCCGGAGCGCCGCAGGAACTTGGCGAGCAGCAGCCCGACGGTGTTGAGCACGCACACCGCGAGGAAGCCCAGCGCCAGCCACAGCTGCAGGCGGACGTCGCCGGGCACCACGCGCATCTCGTCGAGCCACTCCATCACCGAATGCAGGCGCACGTTGGTGGGCCGCTCGAAGCGCCCGGTGCTGCGCTGCTGGTCGGAGTAGTTGCGCAGGTAATCGCGGTACGCGCTGACCTGCGCGGGCGTGTCCAGCTGCACCCAGTACTGCACCCACGCGCACGGCGCGCCGACGCGCAAGTTGCCGTCGGGATCGTCGCTGTCGTCGTCGCCCCAGCAGTTCATGTTGCCGGCCGTCGCGAAGCGCAGCGCGCGCGAGGTCGAGAACGGCATGTACAGCTGCTCGACGTCGCCGTACCGGTCCATCGTCATGTCGTAGAAGCGCGGCGTCGGCCGCCACGCATCCAGCACGCCGATCACGCGGAACGTCTCGCCTTCCATCCGCAGCGTCCGCCCGGTGCTGTCGGCGCCGCCGAACAGGCGGTCGTTGAGCGGCTTGGACAGCACCACCACCTGCGCGCGCGCCTCGTCCTCGGCGGCGCTCCAGCCGCGGCCGTGCGCGAACGGCACATCGAACATCGGGAAGAAGTCCGCGCTGGTGAAGCGCGCCTCGGCGTTGAGGGGGTCGATCCCGCTGCGCTGCGGCTCCACCGCCGCGCTGCCCGCGGTCATAAGCGCCTGGCGCACGCCGCGTTTCTCGCGCAGCAGCGCTTCCGCGTCGAGCCGCGTCATCTGCTCCTCCGGCCCGTCGCCGGGGGTGAATCCGGTCAGGCTGCGCGGATCCATGCGCGGATAGAACAGGCGTTCGCTCTTGCCGGGGATCGGGTCGCCGGAGAGCACGTGGAACACCGTCAGCGTGGTCATCGACGCGCCGATGCCCAGCGCGATGGCCATCACCATCAGCAGCGTCAGCACCGGGGTGCGGCGCAGGCTGCGGATCGCCAGTTCAAGGTAGTGGACGAACATGGGAAGTCCCTGTTGGCGTGGCTGCCTGCCCTGCACGCAGGGAAGGGTGGGATCGGGTGGGGTGCGCGGGCGCCGGGCAGCCGGTCATGCTGCGGCGTCGGCCACGTGCATCGCGCGCGCCAGCGCCGGCTCGACCGACAGGTCGGTGGCGATGCCGTCGACGATGTGCACGTTGCGCTGCGCGCGCGCGGCCAGTTCCGGGTCGTGGGTGACCATCACGATGGTGGTGCCGGCGGCGTTGATTTCCTCCAGCAGTTCCAGCACGCCGCGCGCCATCTGGCTGTCGAGGTTGCCGGTGGGCTCGTCGGCCAGCAGCAGGCGCGGGCTCCCCGCGAGCGCGCGCGCGATCGCCGCGCGCTGCTGCTGGCCACCCGAGAGCTCGGCTGGGTAGTGCTTCATCCGCGAAGCAAGGCCGACCTTGCCCAGTGCGTCCTCGATGCGCGCCTTGCGTTCGCCTGCGGGCATGCCGCGGTAGCGCAGCGGCACGTCGACGTTGTCGAACAGGTTGAGGTCGGCGATCAGGTTGAAGCCCTGGAAGATGAAACCGATCTTGCGGTTGCGCAGCCGCGAGCGCGCGTCGTCGGACAGCTGGCTGACGTCCTCGCCGTCGAGCACGTAGCGCCCGCCGCTGAAGGTTTCCAGCAATCCGGCGATGTTGAGGAACGTGGTCTTGCCCGACCCGGAGGGCCCGGTGACCGCGACGAACTCGCCCTCGCGCACGACCAGGTCGAGCGCGCGCAGCGCGTGCGTCTCGACCAGTTCGGTGCGGTAGACCTTGGTGACGGCGTGCATCTCGAGCATGGCGGTGTCCTGGAGGTGGGCGTTTGAACGGCGAAGCAGGAGCGGGGTCCGCGAAGGACGCAAAAGGCGCGAAAGAACTGCAACAGATTTTTTCTGCTCTTTTTTTGCGCTCTTTGCGTCCTTTGCGGACCCACGCTTTGTTCAGGTGATGCGAAAGCGCGTGGACATGGGAATGCGTGCGTACGCCATGCGCAGCGGGCGCGGCGGCGCGATGCGTGGTGCGTTGGCGCTCCTGCATGCATCGACGGGTGCCTGGTACGCGAACAGCTCGTGCAGGCGGCGCGGAACGGCGTCGGCCAGGGCGTCGGCATCCCAGTGCAGGCGGTCGGGGAAGGCGGGATAGGCGTTCATTGCAGGTCTCCACTGATGCGGGCTTGTTGGGCATCGCCGAACAACTCGGCGCCGGACACGACCACGCGCTCGCCCGGGCGCAGGCCATCGAGGATTTCCACCGCGTCCAGGCTCGCCACGCCGATGCGCACGGCACGACGGGTCGCGGTGCGGCCGTCGACCACCCACGCACTGCCACCGCCGTCCATCGAGGGACCGCGCGCGACCTGGAGCACGTCGCGGCGCGTGTCGAGCAGGATCCGCGCGGACAGCCGCTGGTTCTGGCGCAGGCCGGCCGGCTGCGCGCCGGTGAAGCGCAGGCGCGCGGCAACCTGGCCGTTGACCACCTGCGGCGACACCGCCGCCACCTGCGCCGCGTGCGTGCCGCCGCTGCCGGTGAGCTGCGCGGGCATGCCGATGGCGAGGTCGCGCGCGAACGCTTCCGGCACGGTGATCTCGACCTCGAAGCGCGAGAGATCGACCACGCCCAGCACCGGCGCGTTGGCGGCCACGTGCGTGCGGTCGGTGGCGATGACCTGGCCGACGCGGCCGTCGAACGGGGCGCGGATGCGCAGCGCGTCGACCTGCCTTTGCAGCTCGGCGACGACCGCGCGCTGGCGCTCGGCCAGCTGCTGCTTGTTGCGCGCATCCAGCGTGGCGCCGCGCGCCTGCAGGCCGGCCTCGCTGCGCGCGTGGACGAGGCCGATCTCGGCCTTCCGCAGCGTGTCCTGCGAACGCGCGACGTCGATCTGCGCGACGGCACCGCCCTCGAAGGCGCGCGTGTTGCGTTCGAGGTCGCGGCGCGCGGCCTGCTGGTCGACCGCCGCCTGATCGAGCGCGCGCTGGCCCAGGGCCCCGGCGATCCGGGCATCGAGCAGCGCGCGGCGCGCCTCGGCTTCCAGGCCCGCCAGCGTCGCCTGCTCCTGGGCGAGCGTGCTGCGCAGTTCCGGGCTGTCGATGGTCGCGAGCACCTGCGCTTCGCGCACGGTGTCGCCGGCGACCACGTCCAGCGTCACGGTGCCGGCGGCGACGGCATAGAGCATCGGGCTGTTGGCCGCGATGACGCGGCCGTCGCCGCTGATGTCGCGCACCAGGTCCCCGCGCATGACCGTGGCGACGCGCAGGCGCTCGGCATCCACCGAACGCGCGCCGCCGACGTAGCCGTAGGCGACCCATCCGGCCGCGGCCACGGCCAGCGCGATCGCGGCCACCGGCAGCCACGGCACGCGGCGGCGCGTCGCGCTGGCGCGGGGCTGGTCCTGGGCGGCGGTATCGCGGATCGTCATGGCAGGCACGCAGGGTTCGATGGGGTGACATGCGCAATCCGCGTGCCAGCTGCAAGTCGTTGATCGCAAAGGCGTGCGAGCCTGTCCGCAGGGTGTCCGGACACGGGCGAGGTGTCCGGCCGGACACCCCTGCGGCCGCTAAACTGCGCGGCCTCGAACGCCTGGAAGTGCGCGCATGTGTGGAATCGTCGGAGCCATCGCCCAGCGTGACGTGGTGCCGCTGCTGGTCGAAGGCCTCAAGCGCCTCGAGTACCGCGGCTACGACTCCGCCGGCATCGCCGTGCTCGATGGCGACGACGTGCGCCGCGTGCGCCGCACCGGTCGGGTGTCGGAAATGGAGGCCGCGGCGAATGACGAGGGACTGTCCGCGCCGCTCGGCATCGGCCACACGCGCTGGGCCACCCATGGCGGCGTCACCGAATCCAACGCGCACCCGCACATCTCGTTCGGCGAGCTGGCGGTGGTGCACAACGGCATCATCGAGAACCACGAGGCGCAGCGCGAGCGCCTGCGCAGTGCGGGCTACGAGTTCACCTCGCAGACCGACACCGAGGTCATCGCCCACCTGATCCACCTGCACCAGCAGGACGGTGCGGACCTGCTCACGGCCGTGCAGCGCGCCGTGCACGAACTGGTCGGTGCGTATGCGATCGCCGTGGTCAGCAAGCGCGAACCCGGCCGCATGGTGGCCGCGCGCATGGGCTGCCCGCTGCTGGTCGGCTTGGGCGAGGGCGAGAACTTCATCGCTTCCGACGTCTCCGCGATCATCCAGGCCACGCGCCGGGTGATCTTCCTCGAAGAAGGCGACACCGCCGACGTCACCCGCGAGTCCGTGCGCGTGTTCGACGAGGGCGGCCATCCCGTCCAGCGCGACGTGCATGTCTCGGACGTCTCGTTGGCGTCGCTCGAACTGGGCCCGTACCGCCACTTCATGCAGAAGGAGATCCACGAGCAGCCGCGCGCGGTGGCCGACACGATCGAGGCGGTGATCGACGAGGGCGCGTTCACGCCTGCGTTGTTCGGGGGCGATGCGAACGCGGTGTTCGACGGCATCGACGCGGTGCAGATCCTTGCCTGCGGCACCAGCTACTACGCTGGCATGGCGGCACGTTACTGGATCGAGTCCATCGCGCAGCTGCCGTGCAGCGTCGAGATCGCCAGCGAGTACCGCTACCGCGACGCGGTGGCCAATCCGCGCTCGCTCGTGGTCACCATCAGCCAGTCGGGCGAGACGCTCGACACGATGGAGGCGCTCAAGTACGCCAAGTCACTCGGCCAGGACCGCACGCTGTCGATCTGCAACGTGCCCGAGAGCGCGATCCCGCGCGCCAGCCGCCTCGTCTACTACACGCGCGCCGGCGCCGAGATCGGCGTGGCCTCGACCAAGGCCTTCACCACCCAGCTGGTCGCGCTGTTCTCGCTGGCCTGCACGCTGGCCAGGCTGCGCGGCCGGCTCGACGCCACCCAGGAAGCCGTGCACATCGACGCGCTGCGCCACCTGCCCGGGAGCGTGCAGCACGCGCTCAACCTCGAACCGCAGATCGCCGCCTGGGCCGAACGTTTCTCCCCGCGCGACCACGCGCTGTTCCTCGGCCGCGGCATCCACTACCCGATCGCCCTGGAAGGCGCGCTCAAGCTCAAGGAGATTTCGTACATCCACGCCGAGGCCTATCCGGCCGGCGAGCTCAAGCACGGCCCGCTGGCGCTGGTGGACGCGAAGATGCCCGTCGTCGTCATCGCGCCAAACGACGCGCTGCTGGAGAAGGTCAAGAGCAACCTGCAGGAAGTCCGCGCCCGCGGCGGCGAACTGTTCGTGTTCACCGACGCCGACAGCCAGTTCACCGCGAGCGACGGCGTGCACGTGATCCGCACCCCGCGGCACGTGGGCATCCTCTCGCCGGTGGTGCACACGATCCCGGTGCAGCTGCTCGCGTACCACACCGCGCTGGCGCGTGGGACCGATGTCGACAAGCCGCGGAACCTGGCGAAGTCGGTGACGGTGGAGTAGCGCCGCGTCTTCCGCCTGCGCCTCAGCGAAAAGGGCCCGGCAGCGCCAGGCCATTCTTTGCTCGTCGCCCCTGCGCAGGCAGGTGCCCAGTGACTTGATGCGGTGAACACACGGGAGGCGCTGGGCCCCAGCGGTCGCTGGGGCGACGGCGTTGGGGTTCATCGCGCCGGTGCATGGCGCAGGGTCAACAAGCCCTTGCGGCCGGCGGCGGGTGTTGGCGAAGTCGTCATGGCGCGCCTTTCGTTGCTTGTCGCCCCTGCGAACGCAGGGGCCCAGCGCCTTGCTCGATGGCGACAGGAGGGCGCTGGGCCCCAGCTTTCGCTGGGGCGACGGTATTGCTTATCGCGCCGGTCCGTAGCGCAGGGCCAGGAAACCCTCGCGGCCGGGCTGGCTGTAGAACGCCGCCGTCTCGTACTCGCGGTCGAACGCGTTGGCGAGGCGGGCCTGCAGGCGCCAGTCGGGGTTGAGCGTGTATTCGACGCGCAGGTCGACGGTGGCGAAGCCGCCCAGGCGGCGCGTGTTGGCGAAGTCGTCATAGCGGTTGCCTTCGCCGGCGGTGGTGAGGCCCAGGCGCCAGGCGCCGAAGGCGCGGTCGAGGTCGAGGCGGGCGGCGTGGCGGGCGCGGCGGGGCAGGGTGTTGCCGTCGTTCGCGCCGCCGTCACGGTTGCGGGCATCGACGGCGGTGAGGCTTCCGGCGAGATCCCAGCCGCTCCATTGCGTCGATGCCGAGAATTCCGCGCCGCGAAGGCGTGCGCGTTGCACGTTGTCGGGCAGGAAGAGCGCGGCGTTGAAGGCGATCAGGTCGTCGACGCGGGTGTCGAACGCATCCAGGCGCACGCGCGTGCTGCCGCGCTGCCACGCCAGGCCCAGTTCAGTGCTGCGCGAGCGCTCAGGGTCGAGGGCCGGGTTGCCGAAGAACGGGAAGTACAGTTCGTTGAACGTCGGTGCCTTGAACGCGGTGCCCACGCTGGCGGTAACGCGCCAGCCCGGGGCGAACGACCAGCCCCATGCGGCGTTGCCGGTGACGTGGTCGCCGAACTGGCTGTTGTCCTCATGGCGCAGCGCGAGCAGCCCGTCGTGACGCCCGACGCGCGACTGCAGTTGCGCGAACGCGGCGTGCGTGCGGCGGCCGGTCGCGTCGTAGCGCGTGTCGCTGGCCACGCGATCACGCAGCCAGTCGGCTCCGACCGTGAGCAGGTGCGCGTCGGTGAGCGTGACGTCTGCCTGCAGCGAGGCGCTGTCGCGGTCGGTTGAGAAGTCGCCGACCTTGCGGCCGTCGAGGAGGTTGTCGGAGGCGTCGGTGTTGCGACCTGCCTGCAGCGTGAGGTCGATGCGTTCGCCCGCGTTCCACTTCGCGCTGGCACCGAACACGCGCTGCTTCGTCTCGGCCTGGTTGGTGAAGCTCCCGTCGAACTCGCTGCTGCCCTTGTTGGCGAGGGCGTGGGCGTCGAAGGTCCAGTCGTCACCGACCGCGACACCGCCGCGCAGGCTCACTGCGTTGGATTCATGGTTGTCGCGATCGGGTTCGGTGGTGAAGCAGCCGGCGAACACCGGCGCGCCGATCCCACGGCACGCATCGATGCCGTCCGTACGCCGCCACGCGTAATCGGCCGACCACCAGCGCTTCGCGTCACCCGCACCGATGCCAACTCCGGCCTCGCGGGTGTCATTGCTGCCGATGCCGACGTGCGCGCGCGGGCTCAAGGCCCCGCGGTCGCGACGGGTGAACACCTGGATGACGCCGCCCACCGCGTCGCTGCCGTACAGGCTCGAGCGCGGGCCGCGCACGATCTCCACGCGCTCGATCAGGTCGACGGGGAGGTCCTGGAACGCCGCCAGCCCCGAGGTCGCGGAGCCGACGCGCACGCCGTCGACCAGCACCAGCACGTGGTCCGATTCGGTGCCGCGCATGAACACGGTGGTGAGCTTGCCGGCGCCGCCCTGGTTGCTGATCGACAGGCCGGCGCGGCCGCGCAGCAGGTCGGGCAGCGAGCGCGCCTGGCTGCGTTCGATCTGTGCGGCATCGATGACCTCGACCGGCGCGAGCGTGTCGTCGACGGTGCGCGCGGTGCGGGTGGCGGTGACGACGACGCGGTCGAGCGCTCCAGCTGCTTGCTGTACGCCGGTGCCGGCGAACACCGGCGGCGCGCAGGCGAACGTGCCGGCGCAGGCCAGCGAGAGGGCGGTGATGCGGTGCATGGATCGATCTCCGGTGACGCGCAGCCCGTCCGCTGCGCAGCTCGAGGGTGATCGCGCGGGGCGGGCATCAACACGGGAGGCGACGGCAGGTCCGCGAGGGGACCGCAGGACGACGGCACGTGTCCACGATGCCCGCCGCATCGCGATCATGGACTTCCAGGCCGGTCTCCGGACTCGCGCGTCGTGCAGCAGCTGCACTGTCCGCGGCGCCTTCCCGTGCAGTGCACAGTGGCATGAGGCCGCGGATGTCACGCGCTTACCGTTGCGGGGGCAGTGCCGGAATGGCCGCGGCGGCGGCGTCACCGGCTTCCCGTTTCAACCGTTGGCCTGCGGCCGCGGGTCACCTGGAAGCGGGGCGCAGTCTACGCGGCGGCTCGGCGGGTTGCGCAAGGTGGCGGAGGCGTGCGAGGCGCGCGGGGCATGCGATGCGACGTGGTGCTGTTCTAGCGTGGCGGTCCCATGGATTCGTTTTTTCTGCGAACGCGGGGGACTGGCGCCGTTGCGATGCCCGATTGATCGCGAAAGTCACTGCGCCCCTGCGTGCGCAGGGGCGACGGCAGGAGTTGCATGTGGCCGCCGCTTGAAACGCTGCGCAGCAGGGATTGCGTGCGATCGCCGCTTGAGACGCTGCGCGGCTCGGCGTTACTGGGGCTTGTAGCGAGGGAACCCGTCGTCGGCGGGACGCTCGGCGACGGTGTCGGCCGTGTGCACCGTGGTGTGCACCGGTCCGCCGGGATGGCGCTTGCGGGGATCGGGCAGCGCGGCGATGGCGACTTCGGCGTCGTGCACGAGTTCAGCGCGGCGTGACTCGGGCAGCTCCTGCCAGTGGCAACCCAGCAGCGCGCCCTCCAGCGAATACAGCAGGTTGAGCGTGGGCTTGAAACCGGCGCGCTTGACGCGCATGAAGGCTTCCAGCGCACCGATCGCGGCGATGTCCTCGAGCGACCGCAGGCCGACCTGGCGCAGCCACGCGGCGCTCTTGGGGCCGATGTTGCGCAGCTTCGGCGCGGTACTCACGCGATCGACTCCACGTACAGCGCCGCGATCGCCTCTAGCCCGGCCTGGTCGTCCGCGCCGAAACGCGCGGGCACCGGGCTGTCGAGGTCGAAAACGCCGAGCAGCGTGCCGTCGCGCGCGACCAGCGGCACCACCACCTCCGAGCGGCTGGCCGCGTCGCAGGCGATGTGGCCGGGGAATGCATGTACGTCGTCGACGCGCTGCGTGGCGCGCGTGCGCGCCGCGGCGCCGCACACGCCCTTGTCCAGCGGGATGCGCACGCAGGCGGGGAGGCCCTGGAACGGGCCGACGACCAGTTCGGTGCCGTCGAAGAAGTAGAAGCCGACCCAGTTGAGGTCGGGAAGCGCGCTGTAGACCAGCGCCGACAGGTTTGCCGCGTTGGCGACCCGGTCGCGCTCGCCGTGCAGCAGGCCGCGGACCTGGGCCAGCAGCTGCGCGTATTGCTCGGGCGTGTCGCCCGTGAGGCGTTGTGCGGCGAACATGGCGGCGAGTCTAGCAGCGGCGCGCGGCCGGCTTAGGATGCGCCCACGCCCTCGCGACGGAGCTCCCATGGACCTCGACACGCTGCCGATGCGCCACGGTTTCCGCCTGCGCGGGCAGGACCCGACCCGGCTGGAAACCTTCGTCGACGCCGCGTTCGCCTTCGCGGTGACGCTGCTCGTGGTGTCCTTTGGCGCGATGCCCGACACCTTCGCGGAACTGTACGAAGCACTGCGGAGGCTGCCTGCGTTCCTCGGCGGGTTCGCGGTGCTGGCGCTGTTCTGGCATGGGCACTACGTGTTCAGCCGGCGCTACGGGCTGGAAGACGGGACCGTGATGCTGCTGAGCATGGCGTTGGTGGCCACCGCACTGTTCTACGTGTTCCCGCTGCGCATGGTGATGTCGGCGGCGATGCATTTTTTCACCGGCGGGTGGGCGCCGCGCGAGCTCGACGTGTCCACCGTCGGTGAGTTCCGCGCGGTGTTCGTGCTGTACGGCGTGGGCTTCGCGGTGTTCGCGTTGATCAACGCGGCGCTGTATGCCCATGCATTGCGCCATCGCGGCGCACTGCGGCTGGACGCGGCCGAAGTGGTCATGACCCGCAGCGTGATCGGCACCCAGGCGATCCTCGCCGCGTGCGCGTTGCTGTCGGCGGGCATCGCGCTGCTGCTGCCGCGGATGGACGGGTGGGCGCAGGCACTCCCGGGCCTGACCTACATGCTGTTGGCGGTGCTGCTGCCGTGGCACGAGATCCGCATGCAACGCCGCGCCGACGCCGCGCTGGCGGGGCGCATCCCGGCATGATGGCCGGCGTGTTCGTCACCGGCACCGACACCGGCGTGGGCAAGTCGCTGGCGGCGTGCGCGCTGCTGCATGCGTGGCATGCGAAGGGCGCGCGCACGGCGGGCATGAAGCCGGTGGCCAGCGGCAGCGAACACACGCCGCGCGGACTGCGCAACGAGGACGCGCTGGCGCTGCAGGCCGCGTCGTCCATCGCGTGCGGGTACGGGCAGGTCAACCCGTACGCGTTCGCGCCGCCGATCGCCCCGGAGCTCGCGGCGCGCGAGGCGGGCGCGCAGGTCGCGCTGCCGGTGCTGCGCGATGCATTCGACGCGCTGTCGGCCGGCGCCGACGTGGTGGTGGTGGAGGGCGCGGGCGGCTGGATGGCGCCGTTCTCCGCCACGCTCGACCAGTGCGACCTCGCGCGCGGCTTCGGGCTGCCGGTGGTGCTGGTGGTCGGCCTGCGGCTGGGCTGCGTGAGCCATGCGCGGCTGACGGCACGCGCGATCCGCGCAGACGGCCTGCGGCTGGCAGGCTGGATCGGCAGCGCGATCGACCCGCACATGCTGCGGCGCGAGGAGAACATCGAGACGCTGCGGATGCGCATCGACGCGCCGTGCTGGGGCGTGCTGCCGCACGTGCCGGCCGCCGATCCGCGCGCGCTGGCCGCGCACCTGTCGGTGCCGGCGTGGAACGCTGTGGGCCGCTGATCGCGCGGGACTTCCGACAGGGGCCGCATCGCGGGCACATCACTAGACTCATGCGGTCACCGCCGCGAGGAGGCTCCGATGCAAGGCAATCGCATGCGACGTGCAATCGCGGTGCTGGTCGTGCTCGCGCTCGGGTTGGCCGCGTGCTCGCGCGAGGGCGATGCGGCGGCTGGCGGTCCCGCGGCCGGCGGCCCGCCCGGCGGGGCGATGAAACTGCCCGTGGAGGCGGTGACGCTGCGTGCCGAGCCGTTCACCGCCGGCGTGGCGACGGTGGGCAGCCTGCGCGCGGACGAATCGGTGGTCGTCCGCCCGGAGACCGCCGGGCGCATCGAGCGCATCCATTTCACCGAGGGTGGCCGCGTGGCGGCCGGGCAGGTGCTGTTCACGCTCGACGGCAGCCTGCAGCGCGCCGCGCTCAACGAGGCCAGCGCGAACCTCGAGAACAGCCGCCGCGCCGCCGAGCGCGCGGGACGGCTCGGGCGCGAGCGGCTGCTGTCGCAGTCGGACATCGACACCACGCGCGCGCAGTACGCGGTGGACCGTGCGCGCGTGGACTCCGCGCGCACCGCGCTGGGGCGGCTCACCCTGCGCGCGCCGTTCTCCGGGCGCGTGGGCCTGCGCGAGGTGAGCATCGGAGAAGTGGTCAACGCCGGGCAGGCGCTGGTGACGCTGGTGCGCACCGATCCGATCGAGGTCGACTTCAGCGTGCCCGAGACCCAGCTGGCGAACCTGCGCGACGGGCAGCGGCTGTCGATCGAGGTCGATGCCTACCCGGGTGATGCGTTCGGCGGCGAGATCGCGGCGATCGACCCGGTGGTGGACCCGCAGACGCGCAGTGCGCGGCTGCGCGCGCGCATCCCCAATCCCGACGGACGCCTCAAGCCCGGCCAGTTCGCGCGCCTGCGCGTGGACACCGGCACCGGCGCGACCACCGCGCTGCTGGTGCCCGAGCAGGCGCTGATGCAGGAAGGCGAGACGCGCTACGTGTACACGGTGGTGGCCGGCAAGGCCAAGCGCGTCACCGTGCGCACCGGTGCGCGCGTGCCGGGCAAGGTGCAGGTCACCGAGGGTCTGGCCGCGGGCGACGTGGTCATCACCGCCGGCCAGGCCAAGCCGATGATGCGCGACGGCGCCGACGTGGCGGTGGTGCCGGCGGCGGGTGCGCAGCCGCCGGGCAAGGCCGCCGCGGACGCGAAACCGGCTGCAGGCGCGAGGTCTTCGTAAGCCGCATGCCGGGCCCACCTCCATCCGGGCGTGGGGTTTCGAGCGAAGGACCGGCGATGGGCGCAATGCGGATCACGCGGTGCCACGTGCGTTCGAGCTTGCGTTCCAGACCGCCCCACATCCGGCGCTGCGCGCCACCTTCTCCCCCCGGGAGAAGGGACTAGAAGCGAGACCACCGCATGGTCCTGTCCGACATCTCCATTCGCCGCCCGGTGTTCGCCTGGGTGATCAACATCATCGTCGTGCTGGTCGGCGTGGTGGCCTATACACGCCTGCCGGTGCGGCTGATTCCCAACGTCGACACGCCGGTGGTCACGGTGAGCACGTCCTATCCGGGTGCGTCGGCGCAGGTGATCGAGTCGCAGATCACCCAGCCCATCGAGGACGCGCTCAGCGGCGTGGAAGGCATCGAGTACATCAGCTCGGTCAGCCGCGAGCAGTCCAGCCAGGTGTCTATCCGCTTCCGGCTCGACCGCGACCCCGACGGCGCGGCCAGCGACGTGCGCGACCGCGTCGGGCAGGCGCGCAACGTGCTGCCCGAGGAGGCCAGCGAGCCGGTCGTGCAGAAGCAGCAGGCCGATGCGCAGCCGATCATCTGGATGGCGTTCTCCTCCGACCGCCACGGCAAGACCGAGCTGGCCGACCTCGCCGACCGGCTGGTCAAAGACCGCGTGCAGACGATTCCCGGCGTGGCGCAGGCGCAGGTGTTCGGCGTGCGCTACGCGATGCGCGTGTGGCTGCAGCCGCAGCGGCTGGCCGGATTCGGCCTCACTCCCGCCGACGTGGAGGCCGCCCTGCGCGCGCAGAACGCGGAGATCCCCGCCGGACGCGTCGAGGGAACCAAGCGCGAGTTCACCGTGCTCTCCGAGACCGACCTGCGCACCGCCGAGCAGTTCGGGGACGTGATCGTCGGGGAGAACGCCGGCGCGGTGGTGCGCCTGCGCGACGTGGCGAAGGTGGAGCTGGGCTCGCAGGAGGACCGCTTCCGCGCGCGCTTCAACGGCCGCGAGGCGGTGCCGCTCGGGGTGGTCAAGCAGGCGGTGGCCAACCCGCTTGAGATCAGCGCCGGGCTCAAGGCGATGCTCCCGGACATCCAGCAGACGCTGCCGGAGGGGGTCAAGGTCGACATCGCCTACGACTCGACGATCTTCATCGAGCGCTCGATCGAGGAGGTCTACTGGACGATCGGCGAGGCGGTGCTGCTCGTCGTGCTGGTGATCTTCGCGTTCCTGCGCAGCGCGCGTGCCACGGTCATCCCGCTGCTGACGATCCCGGTGTCGCTCGTCGGCGCGTTCGCGCTGATGTACGCGTTCGGCTTCACCATCAACACGCTGACCCTGCTGGCGATGGTGCTCGCCATCGGACTGGTCGTCGACGACGCGATCGTGATGCTGGAGAACATCTACCGGCACGTCGAGGAGGGCATGCCGCCGATCCAGGCCGCGCTCAAGGGCAGCCGCGAGATTGGTTTCGCGATCGTTGCGATGACGCTCACCCTGGTCGCGGTGTACGTGCCGCTGGCGTTCTCGACCGGCCGCACCGGCAAGCTGTTCATCGAGTTCGCGCTGACCCTGGCCGGCGCGGTCCTGGTGTCCGGCTTCACCGCGCTCACGCTGTCGCCGATGCTGTGCTCGCGCCTGCTCAGGCACCAGGGGAACCCGGGGCGCTTCTACCTGTTCGGCGAGCGCGTGCTGGGCGCGGTCGACCGTGGCTACCGCGGCATGCTCGAGCGCGCGCTGCGCGGCAAGTGGGTGGTGGTGGGCATTGGCCTGGGCATCTTCGCCGGCGCGCTGGTGCTGTTCCGCATGCTGCCCAGCGAGCTGGCGCCGCAGGAGGACCAGGGCCTGGTGGTCGGCTTCGGCATCGCGCCGGAAGGCTCGACCGTCGACTACACCGACACCTACGCGCGCCAGATGGAGGCCGCGTTCGCGCGCACGGACAAGGTGGACCGGTACTTCCAGATCGTCGGGTTCCCTTCGATCACCACCACCATTGGCTTTGTCGGCCTGGAGGACTGGAAGCAACGCCCCGGGCTGTCATCGGCCGACGTGCAGGGCCAGCTGTTCGGCCAGTTCATGGGCATCCCCGGGATCATGGCGTTCCCGACGCTGCCGCCCGCGCTCGGGCAGGAAGGCTTCGGCCAGCCGGTGAGCTTCGTGGTGCAGACCACCGGCTCGTGGGAGGAGCTGGGCGCCACCGTGCGCACGCTGATGGCGAAGATGCAGGGCAACCCGCGGCTGACCAATCCCGACACCGACCTCAAGCTCGACAAGCCGCAGCTGAAGATCGACGTCGACCGCGACAAGGTCAGCGACGTCGGCAGCACGGTGGCCACGGTGGGCCGCACGCTGGAGACGATGCTCGGCGGGCGCAACGTCACCCGCTTCAAGATGGGATCCGAGCAGTACGACGTGATCGTGCAGGTCGAGGACGCCGACCGCCGCACGCCCGGGGACCTGTCCAACATCTTCGTGCGCGGCGGCGACGGGCGGATGGTGCAGCTGTCCAACCTCGTCGACGTGCGCGAGACGGTGGCCGCCAAGGAGCTCAACCACTTCAACAAGCTGCGCTCGGCGACGATCAGCGCGGGGCTCGCGCCCGGCTATTCGATGGGCGAGGCACTGGCGTGGATGGAGGGCGCGCTGGAGGAGGTCGCACCCGACGCGCCGTACGACCTGTCGGGGCAGAGCCGCGAGTTCCGCGAGTCCACCAGCGACTTCGTGCTGATCTTCGCGCTGGCGCTGGTCTTCATCTTCCTGGTGCTCGCCGCGCAGTTCGAGAGCTGGGTCGATCCGCTGGTGATCCTGCTGGCGGTGCCGCTGGCGGTATTCGGCGCGTTCCTCGCGCTCAAGTTGACCGGCGGCACGTGGAACATCTATTCGCAGATCGGCATCGTCACGCTGGTGGGGCTGATCGCCAAGCACGGCATCCTGATCGTGGAATTCGCCAACCAGCTGCAGGCGCAGGGCCGCGCGAAGCACGCGGCGGTGGTCGATGCCGCCGCGCTGCGGCTGCGGCCGATCCTGATGACCACCGGCGCGATGGTGCTCGGCGCGGTGCCGCTGGCGATCGCGACCGGCGCCGGCGCGGAGGCGCGCAACCAGCTGGGGTGGGTGATCGTCGGCGGGCTGGCGATCGGCACGCTGTTCACCCTGCTGGTGGTGCCGGTGGCCTACCTGCTGATCGGCCGGGACCGCGCGAAGGTGCAGGCGCGGCAGGCGGCGCTGGGGGCGGAGCTGCCGGCGCATTGATCCTGCCCCTGAGTGCAACTGTGGGCCGAGGTCCACCCGATGCAGCGGCCGCCTTCTGCACGCCGTCGCCCCAGCGCACGCTGGGGCCCAGCGACTTTTGCCACTTCCGACCGCGACAAGCGAATCGCGCGAAGACACTGGGCTCCAGCGTTCGCTGGGGCGACGGCAAGGTTTCGCGGGATGCATGCCACGAAAAAGCCCGGCCGCTTGCGCGGCCGGGCTTCGTCTTTCGCTCACCGCCCGGAGGCGGCGGACTTCTTACTTGTTGCCGTTCTTGTTGACGGCCTGCGCGGCCTGCTCGACCTTGGCCTGCACGTCGCGGGTGGCGGCGGCGACGTTGTCCTGCGTGGTGCGCGCGGTGGCTTCGGCCTGGGCCTTGGCGACCTGGCCGATCGACTCCTGCGCCTTCAGCGTGCGGGCGACCAAGTCCTGCGTCGTGCTCACGGCGCGCTCCATGTTCTCGCGCGCGACCTGCACGCCCTTCGGCCACAGGGCCTTCAGGCCGTCGGCGTCACGGACCTGGCTGGCCTCGTTCCAGAACGCGAAGTTCGCGTTCAGGCGGTCGTTCATGGCGGCCAGCTGCAGGCCGATGACGGCCTCGGCGTTCTGCAGGGCGAGGCGGTTGATCTGCGCCGCCGTGTCCGCGAACTGGCGCGTGGAGGCGACGAACTGTTCGTTGATCTGCTGGTACATGGCGGGCTCCTGGTGGGTGCGACCAGGGAGGACTCCCCGGTTGTGCGGTGCACCATACGCCGCTCTTTGTTGCGGTGCAACAACCGCCTGTCGGGCGGTTCAGGGCGGGGTGCATGTCCGCAAGGCGCGCAGGCGCGCCTCTACCGCCGGGCCTGCGCGCCGCTTCAGGACCCCGGCCCGCGGTACCGGCAGCCCGACGTGCAGGTCTCGTGGACCACCACCTCGTCGAGCAGCGGCAGACCGGGCTTGAGCCGGTCCCAGATCCACATCGCCAGCCGCTCGCTGGTCGGGTTGTCCAGGCCCTCGATGTCGTTGAGGTAGTGGTGGTCCAACTGCTCGTACAGGGGCTGGAAGGCCGCCTTCAGGTCGGCGAAATCCATCACCCAGCCGCTCGTGGCCCCCACCTCGCCGCGCACGTGCAGCTCCACCCGGAACGAATGCCCGTGCAACCGCGCGCACTTGTGCCCGGGCGGCACGTTGGGGAGGCGGTGGGCGGCCTCTAGGGTGAAGGACTTGAAGATGTGCATGGGAGGGCGAAAAGCGGGAACGGGGAACGGGGAACGGGGAAGCAGAAACACGCGGCCTGTCGAGCGATTGTCGTCGATTGATGCAGGGAGGTGGCGCGCGCGTCTCTGTCGAAGCGCCTTTGCTTCCCTGTTCCCCGTTCCCCGTTCCCGCTCCATCAACCCTGCAAACGTATGCACCCCCGTGCAACACCCCGCGCGGCTAGGCTGCGGGGCTTCCTTCGACGGATCGTTTCGTGGCCTCGACGCGTGCTTCGCTGCTGGTGATCTTCGGTGCGACCGGCGACCTGGCGCAGCGGATGCTGTTCCCCTCGCTGCATGGCCTGGCCGCCGACGGCCTGCTCCCCGACGCGTTGCGCATCATCGGCAGCGCGCGCAGCGCGATGGGCCGCGACGCGTTCCGCGCGTTCGTCGCCGACGCGCTCGAACGCCACGTGCCGGTCGGCGAGCGCACCGACGCCAGCGTCCGCGCGCTGCTGGAGCGCATCGACTACCACGCTGCCGACCTCGACGACCCGTCGAGCCTCGATGCCCTCGCCGCCGCGGTCGACGCGCGCGCGCCGGGCGACGTCGTCTACCACCTCAGCACCGCGCCGCGCTGGTACGCGGCCACCTGCGAGGCGCTCGCCGCGCGTGGGCTCGCCGGGCCCGGCACGCGCGTGCTGCTCGAGAAACCGATCGGCCACGACCTCGCCAGCGCGATCGCGATCAACGACGGCGTGGCGCGCGTGTTCGACGAGGATCGCGTGTTCCGCGTCGACCACTACCTCGGCAAGGAGGGCGTGCAGAACCTGCTCGCTCTGCGTTTCGGCAACGCGTTCTTCGAGCCGCTGTGGAGCGCCCGGCACATCGAGCAGGTGCAGGTGACGGTGGCCGAAACCGTCGGCGTGGAGGGTCGCGGCGATTACTACGACGGCTCCGGCGCGATGCGCGACATGTTGCAGAACCACCTGCTGCAGCTGGTGTGCCTGGTGGCGATGGAGCCGCCGTCGCATTTCGACCCCAGCGCGGTGCGCAACGAGAAACTCAAGGTGCTGCGCTCGCTGCGCGCGATCGATGCCTCGAACGTCGCCAGCGAGACGGTGGCCGGGCAGTACACCGCCGGCGCGATCGACGGCCGCGCGGTGCCGGGATACCTCGATGAACTGGGCCGCGCGAGCCGCACCGAAACCTTCGTCTCCCTGCGCGCGCACGTGGACAACTGGCGCTGGTCGGGCGTGCCGTTCTACCTGCGCACCGGCAAGCGCATGGCCAGCCGCGCCACCGAGATCGCCATCGAGTTCAAGCGGGTGCCGCATTCGATCTTCGACGGCGGCGCGGGCCAGCTCGCGCCGAACATGCTGCTGATCACCCTGCAGCCGGAGGAACACATCGAGCTGCAGCTGATGCACAAGATCCCGGGCCTGGACCGCCACGGCCTGCGGCTGGCGCAGGTGGGCCTGGACCTGGACGTCGCGCGCGAATTCGAGGGCACCCGGCGCCGGCTCGCGTACGAGAGGCTGTACCTCGATGCGATCGACAACAACGGCACGCTGTTCGTGCGCCGCGACGAGACCGAGGCCGCGTGGCAGTGGGTGGATGCGATCCTCGCCGGATGGCAGTCCACCGGCCAGGCGCCCAGACCCTATCCGGCCGGGACGTGGGGCCCGACCGCCGCGGTGACGCTGACCGAGCGGCACGGGCATTCGTGGCGGGAGTGAGGGCGATGATGTGCGGACTGCAACCGAGCGCGATTGAAAAAGGATCGTCATCCCCGCGAAGGCGGGGATCCAAGGACGTTGGCTCCTTGCGCATGCGGTATTCGCCGAAGCTCGGCGGCACGACATCCACGGACTCCTTCGCACTTCCATGTGTCGAACAGCAATGTCCATGGATCCCCACCTTCGCGGGGATGACGAGTCGGGGCGATCCACGTGTGCGGGGCGCCACGCTCATGCACGTCACGAAGGTCCGGCCGTGACCTGGACCACCCACATCCACGCGACACCCGCCGAACTCGCCACGCACGCCGCGTCGATGCTCGAGGCCTGCATCCGCGATGCACTCGCTACGCGGGGCCGCGCGGTGCTGGCGCTGGCAGGCGGGCAGACGCCCTGGCCCGTCTACCGCACGCTCGCACAGGCCGACCTCGACTGGTCGCGCGTGCTGCTGGTCCCCACCGACGAGCGCTGCGTGCCGCTGACCCATGCCGCGCGCAACGAGGCGGCCATCGAACGCGCGTTCGAGGCGGCCGACGGCGTGCAGGTGCTGCACCTGGTCCCCGCCGACGGAGATGCGACGCAGGCGCAGGCCTACGCGCGGCAGGCGCTGGCCGCGGTCGACGGCGACTTCGATGCGGTGGTGCTCGGCATGGGCGGCGATGGCCACACCGCATCGCTGTTCCCCGGCGCGACGGCATTGCCTGGCGCGATGGCCGGCGACGCCCCCGACGCGCTCCGCATCGACCCGCAGCCGCTGCCGCCCGAAGCCCCGTTCCCGCGCATCACGCTGACCCTGCCGCGCCTGCTGCGTGCGCGCGCGATCCACCTGCTGGTCACCGGCGAGGCCAAGCGCGCCGTGCTGCAGCGCGCGCAGGTGTCGGGCGATGCCATCGCATTGCCTGTCGCCGCCGTGCTGCACGCCGATGGCGACGTGCAGGTCCACTGGAGCCCCTGATGCATCCCGTCGTCGAACGCGTCACCGCCCGCATCGCGCGCCGCAGCAAAGGCCTGCGTGGTGCCTATCTGGCCCGCATCGACGCCGCACGCGACGCAGCGCCCGCACGCGCGCGCCTGGGCTGCGGCAACCTCGCGCACGGCTTCGCGGCCTCGGGCGTCGACAAGCCGGCGCTGCGTGGCGGACGCGGGCCGCACGTTGGCATCGTCACCGCCTACAACGACATGCTCAGCGCGCACCAGCCGATGGAGCAGTACCCCGCGCTGATCCGCATGGCCGCGCGCAACGCCGGCGGCAGCGCGCAGGTGGCCGGCGGCGTGCCGGCGATGTGCGACGGCGTGACCCAGGGCCGCGCCGGCATGGACCTCTCGCTGTTCTCGCGCGACACCATCGCGCTGTCCACCGCGGTGTCGCTGTCGCACGACATGTTCGACGCGGTGCTGCTGCTGGGCGTGTGCGACAAGATCGTGCCGGGCCTGCTGATCGGCGCGCTGTCGTTCGGCCACCTGCCGTGCGTGCTGGTGCCGGCGGGGCCGATGCCCACCGGCATCGCCAACAGCGAGAAGGCGCGCGTGCGCCAGCGCTACGCGCGCGGCGAGGCCACGCGCGAGGAGCTGCTCGACGTCGAGGCCGCCAGCTACCACGCGCCCGGCACGTGCACGTTCTACGGCACCGCCAACAGCAACCAGATGCTGGTCGAGCTGATGGGCCTGCACATGCCCGGGACCGCCTTCGTGCATCCCAACACGCCGCTGCGCGATGCGCTCACGGTGGCCGCCACCGAGCAGGCGCTGCGCATCACCGCACTCGGGGATGACTGGCGCCCGATCGGCCGGACCGTGGATGAGAAGGCGATCGTCAATGCGATGGTCGGGCTGGCGGCGACGGGTGGATCGACCAACCATGCCATCCACCTGGTCGCCATCGCGCGCGCGGCGGGCCTGGTGATCGATTGGACCGACCTCGACGAACTCTCGCGCGCTACGCCGCTGCTGGCGCGCGTGTATCCGAACGGCGAGGCCGACGTGAACGGCTTCCAGGACGCCGGTGGTCTCGGCTTCGTGATCCGCGAACTGCTCGATGCCGGCCTGCTGCACGAGGACATCGCCTGCGTGCACGGCGGCACCCTGCGTGCGCAGGCGGCGACGCCGGCGCTCGACGACGCGCTACGCCTGCGCTGGGATCCGCCACCGCCCGCGTCGCGCGACGAGACGGTGCTGCGGCCTGCCGCATCGCCCTTCGATGCCGAGGGCGGCCTGCGCGTGCTCGAAGGCGCGCTCGGCCGCGCGGTGGTGAAGGTGTCGGCGGTGGCCCCGCGGTACCGCGTGATCGAAGCGCCGGCGCGCGTGTTCGACACCCAGGACGCGGTGCTCGATGCGTTCAAGGCCGGCCAGCTCGACGGCATCGACGTGGTCGTCGTCGTGCGCGGGCAGGGTCCGCGCGCCAACGGGATGCCCGAGCTGCACAAGCTGACCCCGACGCTCGCGGTGATGCAGGACCGCGGCCAGCGTGTGGCGCTGGTCACCGACGGGCGCATGTCGGGTGCGTCGGGCAAGGTGCTGGCGGCGATCCACCTGACGCCCGAGGCGGTCGATGGCGGCTTGATCGGACGCCTGCGCGATGGCGACGTGGTGCGCGTGGATGCCGATGCCGGCGTGCTCGATGTCGTCGACGCGCAGTCCATCGCCGCCCGCGCTCCCGCGCCGCTGCCGTTGGCCGCGCAGCGCGTCGGCACCGGGCGCGAACTGTTCGCGCTGCTGCGCAACCACGCCGGCAGCGCGGAAGCCGGCGCCTGCGCGCTGTTCGTCGAGGACGCGGGGCGCGCCGCATGAGCATGCTTGCGCTGATCGCAGACATCGGCGGCACCAACGCGCGTTTCGCGCTCACCGACCTCGCCGATGCGCGGCCCCAGGTGCGCGACGGCCGCACGCTCCCGGCGGCCGATTTCGCCAGCCTGCAGCACGCCGCGCAGGCGTACCTCGCGCAGGTGGGCGCGACGCCGGCGCACGCCGCGATCGCGGTGGCCAGCCCGGTGACCGGGGATTCGATCAAGCTGACCAACCGCGCGTGGTCGTTCAACCGCCACGACCTGCGCGACGCGCTCGGGCTGGAATCGCTGCTGCTGCTCAACGATTTCGGCGCGGTGGCATGGGCGGTGCCGGCCCTGCACGGCACCGAGGGGTGCCATGTGCTCTACGGCCCGGCGCGCGACGGCCTGCGTGGCCCGGTGACGGTGATCGGCCCGGGCACGGGGCTGGGCATCGGCTTGCTGGTCGGCAGCGACGCGGAGGCGTGGCGCGTGGTCGAGACCGAAGGCGGCCACGTGTCGTTCGCGCCGCAGGGCGACGAGGAACGAGTGGTCGAACGCTGGATGTCGGCGCGCCACGGCCGCACCTCGAACGAGCGGGTGCTGTGCGGCGCGGGCATCGCCGAGATCGATGCCGTGCTGCGCGGCGTGCCGGTCGGCGACGCCGCCGCGATGCGCGACCCGGCCGACATCGTCGCCGCCGCGCTCGATGGCCACGACGTCGCCGCGCGCCGCACGCTGGCGCGCTTCTGCGCGGTGCTGGGCAGCGTGTGCGGCGACGCCGCGCTGATCCACGGCGCGCGCACCGTGGCGATCGCCGGCGGCATCGTCCCGCGCTTCGTGCCGTTCCTGCGCGCCAGCGCGTTCCGCGAGCGGTTCCTCGCCAAGGGGCGCTTCGCGGCATGGCTCGAGCAGGTCGCGGTTCACGTGCTCACCCATCCCCATCCCGGCCTGCTCGGCGCGGCCGTCGCGTTGCGCCAGCAGCCCCGCCAGGCCGTGCCATGACCGAACTCGATGCGATGAATGCCGCCGCCGAAGACCTGCTGCGCGCCGCGCCGGTGGTGCCGGTGCTCGCGATCGCCGACCTCGACGATGCGCTGCCGCTGGCGCGCGCGCTGGTGGACGCGGGGCTTCCGGTCCTCGAGGTCACCCTGCGCACGCCGTGCGCGCTGGACGCCATCGCCCGCATCGCGCGCGAGGTGCCCGGCGCACGCGTGGGCGCCGGCACGGTGCTGCACGCCGGCGACCTGCGCGCGGTGCAGGAGGCCGGCGCGACCTTCGCGATCAGCCCCGGGGCCACGCCGGCGCTGTACGCCGCCGCGCGCGAGGCACGCATCCCGTACATCCCGGCGATCGCCACGGCGAGCGAGCTGATGGCCGGCCTGGAGCACGGGCATCGCGTGTTCAAGTTCTTCCCCGCCGAGGCGGCCGGTGGAACCACCGCGCTGAAGGCGTTCGCCGGCCCGTTCCCGCAGGCGCGCTTCTGCCCCACCGGCGGCATCGACGCCACGCGCGCGCTGGCCTACCGCGCGCTGCCGAACGTGCTCACCGTGGGCGGCTCGTGGATGGTCCCCGGCGACGCGCTCGCAGCCCGCGACTGGCCGCGCATCCACCAGCTCGCGCGCGACGCCGCCACGTAGCGGCGCGCCTGCGCGCCTGCGGGATGCAGGCGTTCGGCGTGTTCCGATTCAACGAGGCAACAAAATCCTCGCGATGCCGCGGCTACAGGCGCGCAGGCGCGCCTCTAGCGTCGGGGCACGGGGTCGACGGAACGCAGGCGCGCGGGCGCACCTCGACGGTCGCGTTCTGGCTTCGATGCAATGCAGGCGCGCGGGCGCGCCTCTACGGCTGGGGCACGGGGTCGACGGAATGCAGGAGCGCGTCGCGACGGTCGTGGCGCATGCGCATCGGGTGCGACCGCGACGATGGGAAAAAAAGCCCCTGCCGCCGGGGGGAGGACGGCAGGGGCCCAGGGCGCGCCGGGGCGCGCACAGTCGATCAGAAGCGGTAGTTGACGCCGAACAGGTAGGTGCGGCCGTACTCGAAGTACTCGCGCGGGCGGTCCTGGCGCGAATCGAACGTGCCGCGGAACGGCTCGTTCTCGAGGTTGCTGACCTGCAGCAGCAGGCCCAGCCCGCGCAGCGCGCCGTCGCCGAAGGTGTAGCCGACCTGCACGTCGGTGACCTTCTCGCCCTCGAACGTGCGGCGCACGCGGTCGCCGCCGAAACCCTGCACCTCGCCGACGAAGCCGGACCGGCTGCGCTGGCTCACGCGGGCCTCGAAGCCCCAGCGCTCGAAGTACACGGTCGCGTTGGACACGTACTTGGACAGGCCCGGCAGCGGCGAGGTGGTGCCGGGGCCGTCCGGGGCGATCTCGCTGTCGACTTCCGAGTAGTTGGCCTGGATGCCGAAGCCCTCCAGCGGCTCCCACAGGATGTCGAACGGGATCGAGACCGCGAACTCCATGCCCTTGAGCGTGCCGCCCTCGCCGTTCACCGGCTGGCGGAACTCGCCGATGGTGGTGGTCGGGCGCGGGCCGGTGATCACGCTGCCGGCCGGGATCGGCAGCTGGCTGAAGTCGAACGCCGTCAGCTGCTCGTAGATGTAGCTCTTGAGGTCCTTGTGGAAGTAGCCCGCGCTGACGTAGCCCTTGTTGCCGGAGAAGTACTTCTCCACCGACAGGTCCAGCGCGTCGGCTTCCCACGGGCGCAGCTCGGGGTTGCCGCCGCTGCCGTCGTAGATCAGCCGCGTGGTGTTGATGCCGAAGCCGGCGTTCGCGCGCAGCTGGTCCATGCGCGGGCGCGCCTGCTGGCGGCCGGCGCCGAAGCGCACGTAGCTTTCCCACGGCAGGCCGAACTTGAGGTTGAGGCTCGGCAGGTAGTCGGTGTAGCGCGCGCCGCGCTGCGCGGGCTCGCTCAGGGTGAGGCCCTGGAAGGTCACCACGCCCTCGGAGCGCTGGTCGGCGTTGATCGCCTGCACGCCGATGTTGCCCGTCACCGGCACGCTGCCGAGCTCGAAGTCGATGTTGGCCTGCACGTAGGCGGTGGTGAGCGCCTCGTCGACGTCCCAGTTCTTCTGGTTGATGTCGCCGTTGTTGACGTTGGCGCGGCGGAAGTAGATCGAGTTGAGCGCCGCCAGCGCGTCATAGCCGTAGAGCCCCGGCAGCGTGGCGAAGCCGAAGGCGCTTTCGGTGGCGAGGCCGGTCGGGATCGCCACCTCCGCCCCGCGCGAGCAGTCCGCGCGCAGGCACAGGAACGCCTCGTTGGATGCGCGGCTCTTGTAGCGGTCGGTGTAGTTCACGCCCACCTCCACGCTCGACAGGAACCCGGCGTCGAAGCTGCGCTCGACGTCCACGCGCACCGCGTTGAGCTTGTCCTTGACCTCGAAGTCCTTGATGTAGCCGTCCTGGCCCCAGCCGCCGGCGTCGGTCAACCGCAGGATGTTCGGGTCCGCGTAGTCGTAGCCGAAGTCGAAGTCGAAGTAGCCGTCGGGGTTGAGCGCGATCGACACGCGGTCGCCCGCCAGCCCGCTGCGCAGGCCCGCATAGGTTTCCAGGATGCGCTCGTCGCGGGTGACCGCCGAGGTGCTGACGTCGGTGCGCAGCGTCCAGTTCGGCGCCAGGTCCCACTGGGTGCCCCAGCCCAGCGAGAACATCTCGTCGGCGGTGGCGTTGTAGTCGTTGCGGATGACCGGGTCGAAATTGTTGAACGTCGCCGCGATCGCGGTGCCCTGCGAATTGTTGGTGCGCGAGACCGGCTGCCCCGGCGGGCCGAACACCAGCCCGAACTCCATGCCGCGCTTGCTCTCCTCGCGGTCGAACTGCGAATAGAACAGGTCCAGCCGCGTGCGGAACACGTCGGACGGCTTGAACTCCAGCACGCCGACGAAGCCGTCGCGCTGGTTGTCGTTCTCGAAGTTGTACAGCTTGCCGCCGCCGAGCACGCCGCCGTCGTAACCCCAGGCCTCGAACTGGTGCGTCTGGCCGGGGTTGTTGAGCCGCGCGTAGCCCAGCGCGATGCCGATGGTGCGGTCGGCGAACTGGTCGATGTACGAGACGCTGGCGCGGTAGCCGCGGTCCTTCTCGCCCTCGAGGTCGTTGAGGTCGCCGCGCGCGTTGAGCGCGATCGTGCGCTCGGAGAACGACAGCGGGCTCACAGTCTGCAGGTCGACCGTGCCCGACAGGCCCTGGCCGATGATCGAGGCGTCCTGGGTCTTGTAGACCACCACCTGGCTGACCAGCTCGGAGGGGTACTGGTCGAACTCCACGCCGCGGTTGTTGCCGGGGGTGACCTGCTCGCGGCCGTTGAGCGTGGTGGTGGAGAAGTCGCCGGAGAAACCGCGGATGTTGATCTCCTGCGGGCGACCGACGAAGCGCTGCGCGGTCAGGCCCGGCAGGCGCGCGATGGAGTCGGCGATGGACGTGTCCGGCAGGCGGCCGATGTCCTCGGCCGAGACCGCCTCGACGATCGACGAACTGGCCTGCTTGGTCTCGATCGCGTCCTCGATGCCGCGGCGGATGCCGGTCACCACCACTGCGTCGAGGTCCTCGGCCGAGGCGTCCTCGGCGGGCGAGGGCGTCTGCGCGTGGGCCATGCCCGCGGCCATCCCCATGGCCGACACCAGGGCCACGCTCAACAGGTTGCGCTTGAACTGCACCATCACTTCCTCCCCGAAACATGCGTGCGATGGACCGGCGCACGCGGCGTGCGGTGGTCCGTACGAAACCGGGCAAGGCGCCCGTCCCCCAGGTTGCGCGGCGATGGTAGACGTGGCGCGCGATGCACAAATCGCCCTGCATACGTATTCATCACGCGTTGCGTGCAGGGCTGTCATCGACGTGGCCACCGCGTGGCACCGTCGGCATCCGCCAAGCACCTGGAGGCTGCCGATGCGCGCGTCGAAACGCGTTCCCGCGAACCTCGCCGGCATGGTCGCGGCCTGCGCGCTCGCGGCGGCCTCCGCGGGCGCATCGGCGACCGGCCCGCTGCACGTGCCCTCGCCCGACTGGCGCGACGCGGTGGTGTACTTCGCGCTCGTCGACCGCTTCGACGACGGGGACGCGCGCAACAACGACCAGGGCGCGGGCGAGTTCGATCCACGCGATCCACGCAGGTTCAGCGGCGGCGACCTCGCCGGGATCACCCGGCGGCTCGACTACATCCAGGGACTCGGCGCGACCGCGGTGTGGATCACCCCGCCGGTGGCCAACCAGTGGTGGAACCCGCGCGCGGGCTACGGCGGCTACCACGGCTACTGGGCCAGCGACTTCTCCGCCGTGGACGCGCACTTCGGAACCAAAGCCGACTACGTCGCGCTCTCGCGCGCGCTGCATGCACGCGGCATGCACCTCGTGCAGGACGTGGTGGTCAACCACGTGGCCGACTGGTTCGCATGGGAAGGCGAGGGTGATGCGCGCCGCTTCGTGCGCCGGGTGGACGCGCAGGGGCGCCGCGCGCCTTTGCAGCCGCCGTTCGATGCCAACGACTTCGACGATCGGGCCCAGCGCGCGCGCGGCATCTACCACTGGACCGGCGACATCGCCGACTTCACCGACCGCACGCAGGAACTCACCCACGCGCTGGCCGGCCTCGACGACCTCGACACTGCCAACGCCGAGGTGCGCCACGCGCTGCGCGCCAGCTACGGGATGTGGATCCGCGACGTGGGCGTGGACGCGTTCCGCGTCGACACCGCGTTCCACGTGCCGGCGGCCTACTTCGCCGATTTCCTGCACGCACGCGATGCCGCGGCGCCCGGCATCGCACGGGTGGCGCGCGAAACCGGGCGCGAGGCGTTCCTGGCGTTCGGCGAGGGCTTCGGCAGCGACCGCCCCCATGACGACGCGCAGGCGCGCAAGCTCGATGCGTACATTCGCGAGCCCGGCGGGCTGCCGTCAATGATCAACTTCCCGCTGTACGGCGCGCTGGGCGACGTGTTCGCGCGCGGCGCGCCGACCGCGGTGCTCGGCCACCGCATCGGCTCGATGATGGCCGTGCACGCCGACCCCTGGCGCATGCCCACCTTCGTGGACAACCACGACGTGGACCGCTTCCTGGCCGGCGGCGACGAGCGCGGGTTGCGGCAGGCGTTGCTGGCGATGCTGACCCTGCCGGGGATCCCGGTCATCTACTACGGCACCGAGCAGGGCCTGCGCGAGCGCCGCGCGGCGATGTTCGCCAGTGGCCACGGCAGCGGCGGCCAGGACCGCTTCGATGCCGGTGCGCCGCTGTACGGCTTCCTGCGCGATGCGATCGCGTTGCGGCGCACGCATCGCGTGTTCTCGCGCGGAACGCCCACGGTGCTGCATGCCAGCGCCGCGGGGCCCGGGGCGGTGGCGTGGCGCATGCAGGGCGACGGGGCGACCGCGCTGGTGGCGATCAACACCGCAAGCCATCCCGTGCTCGCCGACGCGCTCGACACCGGGCTCGGCGCCGGCGGACATTTGCGCGGCGCGTTCGCCATCGAAGGCCATGCGGAGGCGTTGCACGCCGACGCGCAGGGCCGCGTCTCGGTGGTGCTGCCGCCGCGCAGCGCGCGCGCGTGGGTCGCCGATGCCGGGGCATCGCACGCCACGCCCGTCGCCGCGCCCGCGCCGCCGACGCTTGACGCCACCGCCTCGCTGCACGCCGGTGATTTCGACATGCACGGCAGCTCGCGCCCGGGCGCGCGCGTGCAACTGGTGGTCGACGGCGACCTGGCCCGCGCGCGCACCGCGCTCGCCGGCGCGGACGGCCGCTGGCGGGCGCGCGTGGACACCACGGACATGCTCGATCCCGCTGTCGCGCACCGCGTCGTCGCGTGGGCCGACGGCGCGGCGTCGGCGCCGGCGCATGTGCGCGTGCGGCGCGGATGGACGCACGCAGGCGCCGTCGACGATCCCCGCGGCGATGCGCACGGCCCCGACGGGCGCTACCTGCCGCCTACGGGCTTCGATGCGCGCACCCTGGACATCACCGGCCTGCGTGCATCGGCCAGCGGCGGCGCGCTGCGGCTGGAGGTGTCGATGGCGGCGCTGTCGACGGTGTGGAACCCGGCCAACGGCTTTGACCACCTCGCGCTGACGGTGTTCGTCGAACTTCCGGGGGTGCCGGGCGGCACGACGGTCATGCCGCTGCAGCAGGCATCGCTGCCCGACGGCCTGCGCTGGCACCGCCGCCTGCGCCTGCACGGCTGGAGCAACGCGCTGACCGCGGACGCCGGCGCCAGCGCGGTGCACGAGGGCACGCCGGTGGCGCCGGGCGTGCGCGTCGAGGTCGACGCGGCGCGCCGGCGGATCGTGATGACCTGGTCGGCGGCCGCGCTGGGCAGCCCGCGCACGCTGGCCGGCGCACGCGTGCACGTCACGACCTGGGACTACGACGGCGGCTACCGCGCGATTGCCGCACAGCCCGCGGCCAACGTGTTCGGTGGTGGCGCGCCGGGCGCCGCGAAGGTGATGGATGCGGCGACGCTGGTGCTGCGCTGACCGCGCGGCGCGGCGCACGGGCGCGCGATGGGTTCAGCCCGCGATGCGCTCGCACACGAAGAACCCATTCCACGTCAGTCGCCCGCGCCGCGGATCGGCGGATAGGCGCGCGGGATCGGGGATGTGGCCGGAATGGAACAGCCCGCCGTCGTAGGCGATCAGGCGGTTGAAGCGCGCCGGCACCGTCAGCACGCGTTCGAACCACGCGTTGCCCGCGCCCATGTAGCCGGGCTCGAGCCCGTGCACGCGCCGCACCTCGTCGCGCGGGCGCGTGGCCGCGTCGGCCAGCAGTCGCAGCACGTCCTCGCGCGGACGGATCGGCCGGTAGAAGCTGGTGCCACCCAGCGAGGCGTCGGCGAACAGGTACAGCACCGACGCCAGCAGGCGCTGGCCGGGTGCGGTCTCCAGCCGGTCCACGTGGCACAGCCACTGCAGCGGCGCGAGTTCCTGCGGCGCGCGCGCCACCATCGCGAGGCGGCTGGTGCCGCGCAGCGCGCGCCGGATGCCCGAAGGTGCGTGCACGTGCGCGGCGAGGAATGCATCGAGCCGCGTGGTCGCGGCGTCGGGCATCGGCAGTTCCGGGCCGGGGAACGCGTTGTGCGGCGCCTCCACGAACGCGTGCGCGTGCGCCGCGGCGAACTCCACCATGCGGTCGGGATCCAGCAGCGCGTCGTCGACCACGTGGCAGGCCTGCGTGGGCGTGACCGGCACCACGGTGACGCGGGCATGCGGGTTGAACACCTCAGCGCAGCGCCTCGAAGCGGATCGCCTGCCCGCCACCGGCGGCGAGCGCCAGCGCGAGCGTGTCGCCCGCGCTGACATCGCGCGTGTCGCGCGCGAACGCGAAACGGTCGTCGATGTAGTGCGCGCCGTCGCCGTCGCGGTACATGTGCGCGCGGTAGCGCACGCCGGGCTGCAGGAAGTCGAGCGGCACCTGCACCCTCCGCGCGGTCTCGTCAGTGATCGCGCCCAGGTACCAGTCGTCGGTGCCGCGATGGCGGCGCGCGATGGCGACGTAATCGCCCACCGCGCCGGCCGGCACGCGGGTGTCGCTCCAGTCGGCGGGCACGGCCTTGATGAACTCGAACGCGTCGGGCCTGGCCTCGTAGTGCTCCGGCAGGTCCGCGGCCATCTGCACCGGCGTGTACAGCACCACCATCAGCGCGAGCTGGCGCGCCAGCGTGCTCGGGATTGCTCCGTGGCGGCCCTGCAGCGACACCACGCCGGGCGTGTAGTCCATCGGCCCGGACAACATGCGGGTGAACACCAGGTTGACCTCGTGTTCCGGCGGGTTCTGCGGCTGGCCCCACGCCTGGTACTCCATGCCGCGTCCGCCCTCGCGCGCGATCCAGTTGGGATAGGTGCGGCGCAGGCCGGTGTCCTTGATCGGCTCGTGCGCGTTGACGACGATGCGGCGTTTCGCGGCTTCCTTGACCACGCGCAGGTGGTGGTTGCTCATCCACTGGCCGTCGTGCCACTCGCGCAGCACCGGGCCGCCGGCGACGTCCTCGCGGCGGATCTGCCCGGCATCGCACACGTAGCCGGTCTTGACCGCATCCACGCCAAGCCGCGCGTACAGGTCCAGCGCCGCGGGCAGCTGGCGCTCGTAGTGGCTCACCGCGCAGCCGGTCTCGTGGTGGCCGACCAGGCGCACGCCGCGCGCATTGCCGTACGCGGAGAGCGCCTCGATGTCGAAGCCGAGCGTCGGCCTTGTGAAGTCGAAGTCGAGCCCGTTGGCGAACCACTGCCCGTCCCAGCCCGGATTCCAGCCTTCCACCAGTACGCCGCGGAAGCCGTGCTTGGCTGCGAAGTCGATGTAGCGCCGGGTGTTCGCGGTGGTCGCGCCGTGCTTCGGGCCGGTGGCCCAGCTTTCGGTCTCCAGGTGCAGCGACCACCAGATGCCGATGTACTTGCTCGGCGTGAACCACGACATGTCGCCGAGCGCATTGGGCGCGTTGAGGTGCAGGAAGGTGTCCGACGCCGCCGGCAGCTCGCGCGCGTGGTCGGTGGCGAGGATCACGCGCCACGGCGTGGCGAACGGCGCGGCGCGCACGACCGATGGCCCCTGCGGCGAGGGCGACAGCCGCGCGCGGAAGCGGCGGCCTTCCACGCGGCGCAGCCACATCGCGGCGTAGTCGACCAGCGCGGCCTCGTGGATCGCCACGTGGGTGCCGTCGTCGAGCCGGAACGTCGCCGGCGTGTGCGCCTGCGAGAGCTGTTCCAGCGGCGTGGTGTTGTACAGGTACTCGTAACGGTTCCACTCGCCGGCGGGGATCCACCACGCGGTGCCGCTGCGCGCGAGGTTGAATTCGGTGAACTCGTCGGCGATGCGCACCTCGCGCAGGGCCGGCTGGTCCGGGAACTCGTAGCGCAGCGCGACGCCCTCGTCGAAGGCGCGCACCACCACGTCGTAGCGGCGGTTCGGGGCGAGGGTCTCGCGGAAGGTCGCGCGCAGCTCGACGTGGCGGTCGCGCATCGCCAGCCGCTCGCCCCACGGCAGCGCGTAGCGCTCGTCGCGCGCGACCGGCGCGGTGGCCGAATCGAAGGCCATGTTGCGGTCGAGCTGGCTGCCGTCGGTCAGCAGGAACCCGAGCCGCGAGGTCTCGATCAACGGGTGGCCGTTGCGGAACACGCGGTAGCCGGCGTGGCCGTCGTGCACGTCCAGTTCGACGCGCAGGATCTTCGATGGCGATTCCACGGAGGCGACCGTGGCCGCCTGCGCGGTGGTGGCGGCGAACAGCAGCAGGGCGGCGATGCAACGCGGGAGCGCGGTCATGGGCGGTCTCGATCGAAGGAATGCGATGTGGAACGCACGCGTGGCAACCAGCCCGCCCCGTCGCCCCTGCGCACGCAGGGGCCCAGCGCCTTTCTCACGGTGATGCCGCGGAAAATGCAGAGGGAAGCCACAGGCACTGGGCCCCTGCGTGCGCAGGGGCGACGCTGTAGGTAGGCCGTGGGGCGATGCCGGCTCACCGCGCCACCACCCATACCACCGCGGTGCGTGGCGGCACGGTGATCCGCCCGGTGCGCATGTCGAAGCGCGCCTGCTGGCGCGGGCGGTCGTCGGCGGCGCGCGTGCGCGCGAGCACGGGATGCAGCACGAACGGCAGGCCCGCCGTCCCCGGCACCGGGACCGCGTGCGCGCGCGTGTCCGTGTTGATCGCATACAGCACGCGCGCAGGCCCTTCGGGCATGCCGGTGCCGTCCAGCAGCCCGACCAGCAGCCGCGCGTCCACGTCGGTGCCCTGCAGCGGCAGCGTCAACCGCCGCCGCACCTCGTCGCCGGTGCGAAGGCGCAGCAGCGGGGTGTCGCGGCGGATGCGCAGCAGGTCGTTGAACGCATCGCGCATCCACGCGATGTCGCGCGCGCGCGGCCTGGCGCTGGCATCGCGCAGCACCGGCGCCAGCAGCGGCCAGTCCTCGCGCCCGGTCGGCGGCAGGCCGATGCCGAAGCCGTTGTCGCGGTATGTCCAGTCCAGCCGGTTGAACGCATCGCCGGAGTCGTAGCTGTTACGGTCCAGCGACTTCGAACGCAGCACCTCGATGCCGGCGTGGAAGTAGGCGATGCCCTGGCTGAGCACGGTGGACGCCGCGCCCAGCAACTGCACGCGCGCGCGATCGGGCGCCGGCGTGCCGGCCGGCAGGCGCAGGGCGTTGATGTCCCACAGCGTCGGGTTGTCGTGGTTCTCGACGTAGTTGACGACGTCCACCGGATCACGCGCGTACCCGGCGCGCGCGCCCGCGTACTCCAGCCCACCCAGCTCGCGCACGGTGCCGTCGGGCAGGCGCGCGTCCACGCGTGCCAGCGTGCCGGCCAGGCCCAGCCGCGCGAGGTCGGCGCGATTGCGCAGGTCGGCGGTGATGGCGCCGGTCGCATTGAGCACGCCGCGCGCGTCCAGCAGCGCGCGGCCCGAATCGCAGCAGCCGCCGCCACGCCATGCATCGCGCGCGCGGTCGCTGAAGGTGGCGATGCCGCTGCCGGCCAGCTCGCGCTGCGCGGCCTGCACGAAGCGCGCGCCGTCGGCGACTTCGCCGAAGTTCCAGCCCTCGCCCAGCAGGTCGATGCGCCGGCCCGCCGCCGCATCGGCGGCGCGTTGCACCGCGAGCATCGCGGCCTTCGGCTGGTGGCCCATGAGGTCGAAGCGGAACGAGTCGATGGCGTAGTCGCGCGCCCACAGCGCCACCGAATCGCGCATCAGCCGCTCCATCATCGCGTGCTCGGTGGCGGTGTTCTCGCAGCAGGTGCTGCGGGTCACCGCGCCGGCGGCGTCGAGCCGGTGGTAGTAGCCGGGCACGATGCGGTCCAGCACCGAGCGCGGGTCCTGGCCGCTGGTGGTGGTGTGGTTGTAGACCACGTCCATGCCCACCCGCAGTCCCGCGGCGTGCAGCGCCATCACCATCGCGCGGAACTCGCGCACGCGCACCGCGCCATCGCCGGCGTCGGTGGCGTAGCTGCCCTCGGGTGCGTTGAAGTGGAACGGGTCGTAGCCCCAGTTGAAGCAGTCGGCCGCTGCCCCGGCCAGCGCCGCGCGCGCCGCGGCCTCGCCGTCGGGGGCCGACGGCGGCAGCGGTGGCGAGGTGCAGCCGCGCTCGGGCACGGTTGCGATGTCGAACACCGGCAGCAGGTGCACATCGGTCATCCCGGCCGCGCGCAGGCCGCGCAGGTGGCGCATGCCGTCACTGGCGCCGTGCGTGAAGCCGGCGTACCTGCCGCGGTGCGCGGCCGGCACGCTGGCATCGCCGATGGAGAAGTCGCGCACGTGCAGTTCATAGATCGCCATGTCCGCCGGCGATGCGAGCGGCCCCGGGCGCGCGTGGCCGTCCCAGCCGGGCGGCTTGAGCGCGGGATCGTCGAGGTCGGCGATGAACGTGCGCGCCGAACCGGCCGACAGCGACACCGAGTACGGGTCGGTCACCCGGTTGCGCACCAGGCCTGCGCCGGGCACCACGACGTCGACCAGGTAGGTCGCGTAGCGGCCGCGCAGGTCGGCGGCCACGCGCGCCTGCCAGGTGCCGCTGGCGCCGTCGCGCCGCAGCGCGACCACGCGGTCGCTGGGGGCGTCGCCGTCGGGGTACACGCAGGCATGCACGGCGCGCGCGGTGGGCGCCCACAGCGCGAACCGCGTCGCGCCGTCGCGCGGCGCGATGCCCAGCGGGCTGTCGAGTGCTGCGGCGAACACGTCATCGATGACGCCCGGCACCTGCAGTCGCGTGGTCGCCACCACGCGACCGCGCGCGTCCTCGTGGACCAGCGCGAGGTCGGCCTGCAGCAGCGCGGCGACATCGGCGTCGCCGGGCAGGCGCCAGATCGCGGCGAGGTCGACGTGGCGGAACCGCGCCGCGAGTGCCGGCGGTACGGGGGCCTCGTCCGCCTGCAGCGCGATGTCGCGCGACGCGTGCGGCGCCGTGCCCACGCCTGCGGCATCGTGCCCATCGACCACCAGCCGCACGCGCGCATCGCGCGGCATGCCCGGCCATGCGATGCGCGCGCGGTCGATCCAGTGCGCGCGCGCATCGCCCGCAGGCGCGCCGGAGGCGACCAGGGTCGTCGCATGGGCCGGCCCGTCGCAGGCCGCGCGCAGCGCCGCGTCGTCGGCCGCGCGCGCCGGTGCGCACGCCAGCACCATTGCGCACGCGAGCGCGTTGAATACGTTTGCAGGCACCCGCCTGCGCTGCACCGCACCACGCGTGCACGGCGTCCACCGCGCAGAATCGCCCGCACCCCGCCCGCCCCTCGAACCACCCATGCCGGACTCCCGCATCACTCGAATCGTCATCGTCGGCGGCGGTTCGGCCGGATGGATGACCGCCGCCGCGCTGTCAAAGGTGCTGCCGCGCTCCTACTCGATCACATTGGTGGAGTCCGAGGAAATCGGCATCGTCGGCGTGGGCGAGGCGACCATCCCGATGATCAAGCTGTTCAACGGCGCACTGGAACTCGACGAGGCCGACTTCGTCCGCCGCACCCACGGCTCGTTCAAGCTCGGCATCGAGTTCCGTGACTGGGGGCGCATCGGCGACTCGTACATCCACGGGTTCGGCCGGATCGGCCAGGACCTGGGGCTGGTGCCTTTCCACCACTACTGGCTGAAGATGCATGCGCGCGGGCAGGCCGCGCCGCTGGACGCGTATTCCATCAACACCTGGGCCGCGCGCCACGGGCGCTTCATGCCCGCGCGCAGCGACCGGCCGAACTCGCCGCTGGCCGACATCGCCTACGCCTACCACTTCGACGCCGGCCTGTACGCGCGCTTCCTGCGCGGCTACGCCGAACAACGCGGCGTGACGCGCATCGAAGGCAAGGTGGTCGACGTGGCGTTGCGCGGCGAGGATGGCTTCGTCGAGGCGATCACGCTCGACGGCGGGCGGCGCGTCGAGGGGCAGCTGTTCGTCGACTGCTCGGGCTTCCGCGGCGTGCTGATCGAGCAGGCGCTCGGGACCGGCTACACCGACTGGCACCACTGGCTGCCGTGCGACCGCGCGGTCGCGGTGCCATGCGAGGCCGGCGAGGCGCTCAGCCCGTATACGCGATCCACCGCGCGCGAGGCCGGCTGGCAGTGGCGCATCCCGCTGCAGCACCGCATCGGCAACGGCTACGTGTTCGCCAGTGAACACATCAGCGAGGACGAGGCGACGGCGAAACTCCTGTCGCGCATCGAGGGACGCGCGCTGGCCGAGCCGCGCGTGCTGCGTTTCACCGGCGGCAAGCGCAACCGCACGTGGAACCGCAACGTGGTGGCGATCGGCCTGGCGAGCGGCTTCATGGAGCCGCTGGAATCAACCTCCATCCACCTCATCCAGTCGGCGATCGCGCGGCTCACCGCGTTCTTCCCGCATGCCGGGTTCGATGCCGCCGACATCGCCACCTTCAACGCGCATTCGGACTTCGAGGTCGACCGCATCCGCGACTTCCTGATCGCCCACTACCACTGCACCGAGCGCGACGACACACCGTTCTGGAACCAGGTGCGCACCATGCAGGTGCCGCAGTCGCTCACCGACCGGCTTGCACTGTGGCGCAGCAACGGGCGCGTGTTCCGCGAGAACAGCGAGATGTTCGCCGAGCCCAGCTGGGTGCAGGTGCTGCACGGCCAGCGCGAGCTGCCGCGCGGCTACCACGCGCTGGTCGATGCGCGCGAGGAGGAGGAAGTGCGTGCGTACCTCGAGAACATCCGCGGCGTGATCGACGCCTGCGTGCGCGCGATGCCGGCGCACGCCGACTTCATCGCGCGGCACTGCGCGATGGCGAAGGCGGCCTGAGGCGTCGCACCCTGCGCCCGTCGCCGGGCGTCGCGTCATGCAGGCCGGGACCCCGCGCGCCCGCGCGGTGGACGCGCCGTCAGCCGAGCTTGGCGCGTTGCGCGGCGAGGGCTTGGCGCCGGGTGGTCCAGTCGGCCAGGCGGGTGCGCTCCTGTTCGACGACGGCGGGGGGGGCGTTGCTGACGAAGGTGTCGCTGGCGAGCTTGCCGCGGCACTTGGCGATTTCGCCGTCGACGCGCCTGAGTTCCTTGTCCAGCCGCGCGGCCTCGGCCGACAGGTCGACCAAGCCTTCCAGCGGTACCAGCAGCCTCAGGCTGCCGACCACGCCGGCGGCCGAGGCCGGTGCGGCCTTCGCGTCGTCGACGAACGTGATGGCGTCCAGGCGGCACAGGAACCGAAGCTGCGAGTCGAAGCGGGTGGCGCGCTCGCGGTCGGTGGCATCGCCGTCGGCCAGCAGCAGCGTCACCTGCTTGCCCGGGGCGACGTTGAGCTCGCTGCGGATGCGGCGCACGGACGAGATCACCGACTTCAGCCATTCCACCGCGGCTTCGGAGGTGGCGTCGCCCTGCGGCAACTCGGATGCCTGCGGATAGGGCCGGCGCATGATCGTGGCGTCATCGATGCCGAGCTTCGGCGCCACCGCCTGCCACAGCTCCTCGGTCACGAAGGGCACAAGCGGGTGCAGCAGGCACAGCAGGCGCTCGAGCACGAACAGCAGCGTGTGCCGCGTGCTCGCCGCCGCGTCGGCGTCGTCGCCGTTGAGCGCGGGCTTGGCGAGCTCGACGAACCAGTCGCAGAACTGGTTCCAGGCGAATTCGTACAGCGATTGCGAAAGCAGGTCGAAGCGGTAGTCGGCGAAATGCTGTTCGGCCTCGGCCGACACGCGCGCGAGCTGGGCGAGGATCCAGCGCTCGGCGTCGGTGGCGGGCTGCAGTCCTTCTCCCTCCGGGAGAAGGTGGCGCGAAGCGCCGGATGAGGGGTCGGCGCGTTCGTTGACACCATGGTGCTCCCGCCCCTCACCCCCGGCCCCTCTCCCGGTGGGAGAGGGGAGCGAGAAGCCCTCGGTGTTCATCAGCACGAACCGCGTCGCGTTCCAGAGCTTGTTGCAGAAGTTCTTGTAGCCCTCGGCGCGGCCGAGGTCGAACTTGATGTCGCGGCCGTGGGTGGCCAGCGCGCAGATGGTGAAGCGCAGCGCGTCCGCTCCGAACGCGGGAATCCCGTCCGGAAATTCCTTGCGCGTAGCCTTTTCGATCTTCTCGGCCATCTTCGGCTGCATCAGGCCGGACGTGCGCTTGGCGATGAGGTCGTCGAGCGCGATGCCGTCGATGAGGTCCAGCGGGTCGAGGATGTTGCCCTTGGACTTGCTCATCTTCTGCCCCTGCGCATCGCGCACGAGGCCGGTGATATAGACATCCTTGAACGGCACTTCGCCGGTGAAGTGGTCGGTCATCATGATCATCCTGGCCACCCAGAAGAAGATGATGTCGAAGCCGGTGACCAGCACGCTGGACGGCACGAAGCGGTCGAAGCCGCGCTCGACCATCAATGATTCGTTCGGCCAGCCCTGCGTGGAGAACGGCCACAGCGCCGAGGAGAACCAGGTCTCCAGCACGTCGGTGTCCTGCCATAGGGAGGGCCCTGGCCCACCGCCCTTCGTGGCCTGCGCGATGGCATCAGCTTCGGTGCGCGCGACGTACACGTTGCCCGCCTCGTCGTACCACGCCGGGATGCGGTGGCCCCACCACAGCTGGCGGCTGATGCACCAGTCCTGGATGTTCTCCATCCAGTGCCGGTAGGTGTTGACCCAGTTGGCCGGCACGAAGCGCACGTCGCCGTCGTCGACGAGCTGCATGCCGCGCGCGGCCAGCGTGTCCATCTTCACGAACCACTGGTCGGTCAGGTACGGCTCGATCACCTGCCCGCTGCGGTCGCCGAACGGCTGCATGATCGGCTTGGCATCGACGACCGGGTTGCCCTCGCTGTCGGTGACGGCCAGGCCCTCGGCAGTGATCGCCGCGATGACGCGCGCGCGTGCCTCGTAGCGGTCCAGCCCGCGCAGCTCCTCGGGCACGAGGTTGATCGCCGTGACGTCGCCGGCCTCGCGCTCGCCGCGCGCGATCGCGCCGGCGATCGTCGCGCTGTCCTCGTACGACAGGCCGTCGGTGCGCATGCGCGCGGCGTCGTCCATCAGCGCGTACAGCGGGATGCCGTTGCGCTTGGCGACCTGGTAGTCGTTGAAGTCGTGCGCGCCGGTGATCTTGACCGCGCCCGAGCCGAACGCCGGGTCCGGGTACTCGTCGGCGATGATCGGGATCAGGCGGCGGTGCTCGCGCGGCCCGACCGGGATCTCGCACAGCAGGCCGACGATCGGGGCGTAGCGCGCATCACTCGGATGCACCGCCACCGCGCCGTCGCCGAGCATGGTTTCCGGACGCGTGGTGGCGATGGCGATGTAGTCGCGCGTCTCGCGCAGGGTCTCGTTGCCGTCCGCGTCGCGCTCGACGTATTCATACGTCGCGCCGCCCGCCAGCGGGTACTTGAAGTGCCACATGTGGCCGGGCACTTCGCGGTTCTCGACCTCCAGGTCCGAGATCGCGGTCTTCAGCGCCGGGTCCCAGTTGACCAGCCGCTGGCCGCGGTAGATCAGGCCTTCCTCGAACAGGCGCACGAATGCTTCGCGCACGGCGTCGGCGGCCATCGGGTCCATGGTGAACACGCTGCGCGTCCAGTCGCCGGACGTGCCGAGGCGGCGCATCTGCCGCTCGATGGTGTCGCCGGACTGCGCCTTCCATTCCCACACCTTCTCGACGAACGCCTCGCGCCCGAGCGAATCGCGCGTCTCGCCGTGACCGGCCAGAGCGAGGTTGCGCGACACCACCATCTCTGTGGCGATGCCGGCGTGGTCGGTGCCCATCTGCCACAGCACGTCGCGCCCGCGCATGCGCTGGTAGCGCACCAGTGCGTCCTGCAGCGTGTGCTGGAACGCGTGGCCCATGTGCAGCGTGCCGGTGACGTTCGGCGGCGGCAGCAGGATGGAATACGGCTCGCCGACACCGGTCGGCCTGAACACGCCGCTGGCCTCCCACTGCTGGTAGAGGCGGGTTTCGAACGCGGTGGGGTCGTAGCCGGGGGCGAGGGTGGTCATGGGGGTGCGTCGTGTCCGTAATTGCCGTCATCCCCGCGCAGGCGGGGATCAAGTGACGTTGCTGTTGGTGCGTGTTGTAGCGCGAGGCGGCTTGCAGGGCGATGGGTCGCTGGATCCCCGCCTGCGCGGGGATGACGAGCCACAACACCTGCCTAAAGTGGAGCCCGGGTACTCACAGCGCACCCGGGGTTCACGCTTGCAATCGAGTGCCGAGGCGCGCGGCGGCGCGTTTCGGTCGCGTCGATCGTTGAAGGTCAGCGCGGCGCGGCTACATGTCGTGTTTCTTGAGTTCCAGCCCACGCGCCTGGTACTGCTTCCAGCGCTCGCGCGAGCCGCCGCGCGCGTCGGTGTCGGCGGGCACCACTTCCAGCACGCGCTCGAAGCCGTCGCCGACCGCCGCGTCGCGCAGGTTGATGACCAGCGGACGCAGCGCGACATCGGATTCGGGCGCGGCGATCAGCACGTCGGCCTCGTCCTCGTCCTCGTCCATGCCGGCGATCTGGTGCGGCACGTAGGCGTCGGGGTCGAACGACCACAGCAGGTCGTCGAGGACTTCCGCCTGCGCCGCATCGCGCGCCAGCACCAGCGTCGGCTGCCCGGCTTCCACCGCGCGCCTCGCCAGCTCGCACACCAGCAGCAGCGGCTGGGCGCGAAAGCGCGGTTTGTCGATCAGGTAGAAGTCGGCGCGCATGTCAGGAGCGGGGAACGGGGAACGGGGAACGGGGAAGCAAACGCAACGGCAAGGGCGAGGCAACGGCGCTGTGGCTGTTGCTTCCCCGTTCCCCGTTCCCCGTTCCCGCTTTCATCAAGCCGCCCGATCGATGAGCCACTGTGACAGCAGACCCACGGGGCGGCCGGTGGCCATCCCCCGCTTGCCCTCGTCATTGGCCACCCCGGCGATGTCCAGGTGGGCCCAGCGCTGGCCTTCGGTGAAGCGCGCCAGGAAGCAGCCCGCGGTGATCGCGCCGCCCCAGCGGCCGCCGATGTTGTAGACGTCGGCGAAGCTCGACTCCAGCAGCGTCTGGTACTCGTCCCACAGCGGCAGGCGCCACGCGCGGTCGAACACCGTCTCGCCGGCGGCGAGCAGTTCGGTCGCCAGATCATCGTGCTTGCTCATCAGGCCCGACGCGTACTTGCCCAGCGCGACCATGCACGCGCCGGTCAGCGTCGCGACGTCCACCAGCGCGGCCGGTTCGAAGCGCTGCGCATAGGTCAGCGCGTCGCACAGGATCAGACGGCCTTCGGCGTCGGTGTTGCCGACTTCGATCGTCTTGCCGGCCATCGAGGTGATGACATCGGAGGGACGGTACGCATCGGCGTCGGGCATGTTCTCCACCGCCGGCACGACCACCACGAGGTTGACGGGCAGCTTCATGCCGACCGCGGCCACGAACGTGCCCATGACGTTCGCCGCGCCGCACATGTCGTACTTCATCTCCTCGATGCCGCCCTGCACCTTGAGGTTGATGCCGCCTGTGTCGAAGGTGATGCCCTTGCCGACCAGCACGTAGGGCTTGGCGTCCCCGGCGCCGGTGTAGCGCAGCACGATCAGGCGCGGCGCGTTCGCCGATCCGCGCGCGACCGCGAGCAGCGAGCCCATGCCGAGCTCGGCCATCTGCTCGCGCTCGAGCACCTCGCAGCTGGCAGTGTCGAAGCGCGCGGCGAATTCCTGCGCCTGCTGCGCCAGATACGCCGGGTTGCAGATGTTCGGCGGCAGGTTGCCCAGCTCGCGGGCGAACGCCACGCCCGCGGCGATGGCCTGGCCCTGCGCCAGCGCGACGGCGTCATCGGCCGCGTCGGTGCCGGCGATGGAGATGCGCGCCAGCCCCTTTTCCGCTCGCGCCTTTTCGGCGGCGGCCTTGCCCAGCGTCGCGGTGTAGCGGTAGAGCGCGTGCGAGGTGGCGATCACGGCTTGGCGGATCGCCCACGCGCGATCGCGCCCGGCGACCGGCTCCGACGAAAGCGTGAACAGCGCGTGCGCGACCGGCCCGGTCTTCAGCGCGCGCGCCGCATCGGCGATGGCCTTGAGGTACTGCGGCACGGCGAACTTGCCCGCATCGCCCAGCCCCACCACCAGCACGCGCGGCGCGGCGATGCCGGGCACGTCGTGCAGCAGCGCGGTCTTGCCGGTCTTGCCGGAGACGTCGCCGCGTTCGACCAGCGCGGCCAGTCGCCCGTCCGCGGCGGCGTCGAGCGCACGCCCGGCTTCGGTCAGCCGGCCGTCGGCGTAGGCGCCCACCACGATGCAGTCGGCGGCGGACGACGCCGGGGCGTCGTGGTTCAGGTCGAATTCGAGCGTCATCGAAAAAGGTCCAGGGGGAAGGAACCCGGCGTCGCCCGCGAGACGGGGCGCCGACGGCGCTGCACTACACTGCGCGCCCTTCGCCGGGCCGCGGATTCTAAGCGACGGCGCCGGCCCGCCCGTCCGCCACTGCCACCGAGGCCCGATGCGCACCCTGGACCGATACCTGCTGGTGGAATTCGCCCAGTCGGTGTCGGCCGCGCTCGTGGTGCTGCTGATCGTGTCGGTGGGTGGCGTGTTCGCCGACGTGCTGCGCGACATCGCCGAGGGCACCGCGCCGGCGTCGATGCTGCTCGCGCAGCTGGGCCTGGTGCTGCTGACCTGGCTGCCGCTGATCCTGCCGCTGGCGTTGCTGGTCGGGCTGATGCTGGCGGCCGGCCGGCTGTACCGCGACGCCGAGATGCACGTCATCCACGCCGCCGGCGTGGGCCCGCGCCGGCTGCTGCGCCCGCTGATGTACGCGGTCGCGCCGGTGCTGCTGCTGGTGGCGCTGTGCTCGCTGTGGCTGGGCCCGTGGGCGCAGCGGGTCTCGCGCGAGATGATCAACGAGGCCAACCGCAACCTGGTCGTCGCGGGGCTGGAACCCGGCGCGTTTACCGAACTGCCCGGCGGCGGCGGGGTCATCTACGTGGGCGCGATGGAGGGCGGCACGCAGTTCCGCCGCATCTTCCTGTACCGCGAGGACGGCGAGCGCCTGAACGTGGTGTCCGCCCCGACGGGCCGCCTGCAGGTCGACCGCGAGGGCGAGCGCTACGTCACCCTCGACAAGGGCTTCGAGGTGGAAGGCCCGCTGACCGCCGCCACCCTCGACTACCGGCTGATGCGCTATGCCAGCAACGAGGTCCACCTGCCCAGCGGCGACGACCGCTACGACCCCGCCAGCCCGCGGATGCTGCCCACGCGCGCGCTGCTGGGCGACGACCGGCCCGGTGCTGTGGCGCAGCTGCACCAACGCCTCGCGCCGCCGCTGCTGACCCTCGCGTTCGCGTTGCTGGCGCTGCCGCTGGCGCGCAGCGTGCCGCGCCAGGCGCGCTACGGGCGCGTGATCACCGGCTTCCTCGCCTACCTGCTCGGCTTCAACCTGATGCGTGTGGGCGCTGGCTGGATCGAGGACGGCAAGCTGCCTGCCGCGCTCGGACTGTGGTGGCTCACGCTGCCCGCGCTGCTGCTCGGCGCGTGGCTGTACATGCGCGACGGCCACGTCGGCGGCCCGCGGAGGGCGCGCGCATGAGGCTGCTGCCGAAGGTGCACGACCGCTTCATCGCCCGCGGCGTGCTGCTGTACACGCTGGCGGTCTGGGCGGTGCTGCTGGGCCTGGACGTCACCTTGAGCATGTTCAACGAGCTCGAGGACGTCGGCACCGGCAGCTACGGGCTGCTCGACGCCATCGCGCACATGGGCCTGACGGTGCCGCGCCGCGCGTACCAGATGTTCCCGACCGCCGCCGTCATCGGCGCGCTGATGGCGCTGGGGCAGCTGGCCTCGACGTCCGAGCTCACCGCGCTGCGCGCGGCCGGGCTGTCGCGCCGGCGCATCAGCCTGGCGGTCGCCGGCGCGCTGTCGCTGCTGCTGGCGCTGATGGTGGTCAACGGCGAGACGCTGGGGCCGTGGGGCCAGCGCAAGGCCGATGCGCTCAAGGCCTCGGGCAAGTCGCAGGACATGATCGTCGCGCAGTTCAGCGGCGGGGTCTGGGCGCGCGAAGGGGACGCGATCCTCAACGCGCGCGGCGGCGACGAGAAGGACGACGGCAGCACGCGCTGGATCGAGCTGCGCGACGTGCGCCTGTTCGAGTTCGAGCCCGACGGCCGCCTGCGCTCGCTGGCGCGCGCGCGCATCGCCGAGCACCGCGAGGGCCAGTGGCTGCTGCACGACGTGGTGCGCACGACGTTCGCCGACCGCCGCGTCACCCGCAGCACGGTGCCGCGCGAGACGTGGGCCTCGCGCCTGGACGCCACCGCGCTGTCGGCCGGCACCGACAAGCCGCGCTACCTCGCCGCCACCGACCTGCGCGGCGCGATCGACTACCGCCACCGCAACGGGCTGGATGCCGGCGAGTTCGAGGAGATCTACTGGGGCCGCTGGTTCTATCCGGTCAACGCGCTGGCGCTGGTGCTGGCCGCGGTGCCGTTCGCGTTCGGCACGCTGCGCTCGGGCGGGCTGGGCAAGCGGCTGTTCATCGGCGTGGTGTTCGCGCTGGGCTTCTGGCTGGTGCAGAAGCAGGCCGTGGAACTGGCGAAGGTCTACGAGTTCGATTTCCGCCTCGCGTACCTCGTGCCCACGCTGGTGATGGTGGTGGTGAGCTGGGTGCTGTTCCGGCGGCGCAGCGGGTAGGCGACGGC
>ERZ1066119.143-NODE-143-length-54882-cov-28.281102_pt1 | contig 54882 bp, 49 predicted proteins | sample MGYA00382766_ERZ1066119 | MGnify/ENA primary metagenome ERZ1066119 (study PRJEB33369, sample SAMEA5778349) | biofilm metagenome | biome: Industrial cooling water; feature: Water cooling tower basin; material: Biofilm | place: United Arab Emirates | collected...
TTTGGTGCCGCGCGCTTGTGTATTGCCGCTACCCCTATTTATTGAGCGGATACGCTATAATTTTGGTCATATCAAAAAAAATGGTTGTAACTGAAGCGATTTTTAGTCCTTGTGGGTAATCTTACCAGATAGCGGTTTTATTTATTTAAAAAAACAAAAAATACTAAAAAGTAACGCTGGCTTTAAAACATCATGTTAGTTTGAGTTTAAGTAAGGGAACAATAAAGTTAGGAACAGCGCCTTCTACTGTTCCAAAAAGCAGTACATTGACAGCAAATAGCCAGTTTTAGCAGTGAGCTTGCTATTTATTTAATGCATGGGTTGGCACAACTTCAAATATATACGTAAGTTGTGGCTACGCACACCAGGTTAAAAAAATTATTTTTATACTAGATACTGCAATCACAAAAATATTTATAAATTTCTCTATGTCTACCTTTGATTCCACAAAAACAAGATTAGCCACTTTACTAGATGATATTGTTGTCGGCAAAATACAACTGCCAGATTTTCAAAGAGGTTGGGTTTGGGATGACCAGCATATCCGCTCCCTGCTAGTAAGCATTGCTCGTGCTTTTCCTGTAGGAGCAATCATGCTACTAGAAGCAGGTGGAGATGCTAAATTTAAAGCACGTCCGATTGAAGGGGTTGATTCTGCAAAAGCAACATCAAGTAAATTAGAAAAATTAATTCTTGATGGACAACAGAGGCTTACTTCACTTACGCAAGTGCTAATGTTTAAACAACCAGTACAAACTCGTGATTATAAGAAAAAAATACTGCAACGCTATTATTACATTGATATTGAAACAGCCTTATCAGGACAAGAGAATTACGAGAATGCAATTGTTAGCATCGATAGTGATCGCATTCAACGAGAAAACTTTGGACGTGATATAAAACTTGACCTTAGTACGCCAGAGAAGGAATACGAAAACTTTTTCTTCCCTTGCAATCAAATTCTCAACTCTGATGCTTGGGAAGAAGGATTAAATAATTATGACCCCAGTAAATTTAAGCAATATATGAAATTTCGTAGCCAAGTTATCAACGAATTTCGGTCCTATGACCTGCCAATTATCGAACTTAACCGTGCGAATAAAAAGGAAGCTGTCTGTCTTGTCTTTGAAAAAGTCAACACAGGAGGCGAACCACTAACTGTTTTTGAACTGATGACAGCTACCTATGCGGCTGATAATGTTAACTTACGGGATGAATGGTTTGGCAATACTCATGAAGGCGTTGAGGGAATAAAACCGTACCTAAGCAAACAAAGTTTATTACGTGAGGTTCAACCGACTGATTTTCTTCAGGGACTAACATTGCTTTATACTTGGGATAAGCGAAGAGAAGACTTAGGTGCCGGTAGAACTGGCAAGCAGGTAACGGGTGTAACTGCCAAGCGTGAAGCAGTTTTATCTTTGCCTCTCAATGCGTACCAAAAATGGAAACAACCTCTTACAGAGGGTTACTGGAAAGCAGCTAAATTTTTACGCCAAGAGTCATTTTTCTCTACAAATGATTTACCCTATCGCACCCAGATTGTACCACTTGCCGCTGTAATGGCATTGCTCGGCGAACGCTGGCTCGAACCTAAAATCTACGAAAAAATAGCTCGTTGGTTCTGGTGCGGTATCCTCGGTGAATTGTACGGTGGTGCTGTTGAAACCCGTATCGCTCTGGACATTCAAGAACTTATGGATTGGATTGAAGGTGGTGAAAAAGAACCCTCAACAATTGCGGATGCGAACTTTCAGCCTTCACGTTTAGGAACTTTGCGTTCCCGCAATAGTGCTGCATATAAAGGTGTTAGTGTCTTAATTCAGCGTGAAGGCGCTCAAGATTTTTTCTGGAAAACTCTCATCCGAGATTTAGATGAAAGCGATTGGGAAGAACGCAAACTTGATATTCATCACATTTTTCCGAAAAGTTGGTGTGACAAGAAGGGCATCCCTGCATCCCGCTATAACTCAATTCTAAACAAGACTCCCATATCCTTTAAAGCAAATCGTATGATTGGCGGCAAAGCTCCAAGTGAGTATTTAGTTCAGCTTCAAAAACATCCCAACGTTCAACTTGACGATGTAAGTATGAATGCAATTTTAGAAACGCACTATATCAACCCAATAACACTTCGACAAGATGACTTTGAAGATTTTATGGCATCGCGCCAACGCGCGATACTTGCTAAAATCGAAGTCACTATGGGCAAACCCATTTTAGCAGTTAACGATTCAATGCCTGCTGATGTTGCAGATGATGAAGAGTAACTAGTTGTAGTTAGGAGTGCGAAACCTAAAACCATGAGTCAGTGTTAACACACACCCTCATCCAATTATTAAACGTAAGTGTAATTATTATCGCTATGGACACAAAACTACATATTATATTTTGTAGTCAAAATATAATATGTAGTTTAGACGTTTTTTAGAGTACGCACGCCAAACCACCATAAAGACTTTAACCAAAACAAAAGCAAATACTTTAGTACTATAAACAATCCATTAAACCGAAGCGTTAACAAAGTTTAGCGAAGCTAAAAGTTTGCGCGTCCGGGTTTCCCGGCGCAAAACTTTTCAAGAGAGGGTTTCCCTCAGCAACGGACTGCCGAACCCGTGAGGGCGCAAAACTTTTTAAGAGAGGGCACGTTATTAAATTGTGCCGACGGCGGCGCCTATAAACCTATAATAAAGAGCCGCTAGGCGATACAATTTTTAGAACCATATTAATTGCATATGAGAAAATAAACATGAAACCTAAAAAGATGTCAAGTGCCGGGAGCAATTTTATAGAAAAGCGTAGAGGACGACAGCTAATACTAAATTACTAATAAATAGGTTATAAAAAATATGCAATTAACTGGAACTTGGCATATCTATGAAATGTCTATGTGGGATGAGAAATATTTCAACATGTTGGTTCAAGCTTACATCAAAGTTGATGAAAAAGGATTTGGCAATTTTCAATTCGGCTTGGTTGTAGGAGATATCGATGGCGCAATTGTTAAAGAAGCTTCAGGCGAAAAATTTGAGTTTACTTGGTCTGGTAGTGATGAATGTGACGAAGCTTCTGGCAGTGGGTGGTTGAAATTAAAAGATGAAAATACGAGCGAAGGAAATATTACACTTCATTATGGAGATAGCTCTACGTTTATGGCAAGACGTGCAAGTAATTCGTGAAATTAGCTTTGTTGATTCATTGCATAAATATTGGAAGAGTAAGATATGGCAATAGAGTACATAAATAGAAAAAGTCAAAAGTATTTTCTCCATCAAGGCGCTACAAAAACTGGTAAGCCAAAGTATTTCTTCTCGATGAAGAGTGAGGGAAGTTTAGTTAAAGCCATACCAGATGGCTATGAGATATACGAGAACCCTAACGGACAGGTATTTTTGCAAAAAGTTCAACCAAAAATTATTACTGACGAAGAAGTTGCGAAGGTTGAGAAAGGGATGAAAGAATTATGCAGCTTAAATTACTACAGAATAGATGTGAGAAAAGACACCATTTTTATATATACAGCCAACCAAGATGAAGAAAAGTTAGCAGAGGTATACAAGCCTTGTCATTTTAAAAATGAAACCATCATGCAGCAAGCAATTAATAATTGTCTAACTTATTCAACAATGTTAAAATTTACTCTACTCAATGAGGAAAAACGAATATTTACTACGCAAAGGTTTTGTTTTCTAGGCTCAATCGATGATTGGATATATATAGGTCTTCCTAATACACTCGAAAACCTTGTAGAAAAATATGTGAAGCATTTAGGACATAATTCCTTCTATGAGCTACATTGACCAAAAATTTACAAAGTAAAAATACAGTGGCGTGCTTGTATGTTTATTTAAGGATGCAGGCGCCTACATTATCTCTTATAATAATTAAATTACTACTAAACAAAAGGGGGTAGTATGCATTATAAAGCCGAAGTAAAAAATGTTGCAGCACTTATGCAACGTATTGTAAGCGAATATCTTAGATACGGATATTTTTACATGAAAGCAGGTTGGGTTCCTGAACAAATCATCCCAAAAGAATTTGACAGGAAAACTGTCGAGAAGTTTAACATTACTTTCCGTCATCGTCATGGTTCAGAGGATGTACAGTATGTCAGATTTGGCACTTACTATCTCCTTGTTGGTAGAAGAAAGCACAGTCTTACAAATCAGGGTATAAAAGCCGTGATTGACATTCGAGAAAATTATGTTAGCTTAAACCACTCTCGAATGCGTATAAAGAAAAACGCTTTACTAGTAGAAGATGGAGACAATAAGCAATGGTATAGATTAAGACCATCGCATGGGTTTAAAGATTACTACGATAAACCGAAGCGCTCATTAAACCCTGCGATGCAGGCGCCTGTAAAAATATTTTAGGCTATGTTTTCACAACAAGGCACTGGTATTTCGGTGAGGTTAGACTGGTTGGAGTAAGTATCATGTTGATTTATATACATTAGTTCACCGTGCCAAGCTTGATAAAAGTCTGAGTAAGTCATATTTTGTGTACATTCCCAGATAAGATTGTAGGCTATATCATACAACTCAAACTCTTTTTCCCAAATCTCTTTTCTCAGATATTGTTTGATTGCAATGACTAATTGCTTTAAGTCATGGCTTTGAAGTATTCTCTCTCGTATACTAGGATTGGAATGCATATATTTTTGCCAAAACAAGTAATGGTTGTGTTTTACTAAAAGCAAATCTTTGAACTTTTCATTGTCATTTGATTCGCAATTTTTAGCTACTTGGATAACGCTTTGAATTACATCTTTGACCTTTTCTATCACAAGCTTATTTTCTGGTTCAAGTTCAGCAAGTTTTCTAAGTGCGTATTCCGAAATATCTGACTTTGCCTCGATGACCTTTTCCAGAGCTTGAATGGCTAGTCTTTTAGTAGCATCAATTTTTTCTAAAATGCTAATAGCTGGAAGATAATTGTACTCATCGTCTCCATAGCCTAGTAAATCAGCAATTTTGAACAATAAAGCAATTGCCTGTTGACGATGTTCTGGTATTTGTACTAGTCTCTCTGCTTTTCGCAAACGACTCCAAGCTATTTGAGACTCCGCATGAATTGGGTTGAGGAAGGCAGGCACCTGCGTATTTTCTGGTTCACTTTGTATTAATGCCCAAGCAGCTTCATGTTTGAAACCTTCATTATCAGAATTTACGAGTATATCTGACAAAGTATTTACAGCTTCTGTATTGTCCGGCTGAAATTTTATAATAGCTACTGCAAATAAGTAACGAAATTCCTCGGTTTGAGCAGTTCGCAGTTTATTTAGTAGCACAGGCAGAACCGCTTGATTATCTGGGTCAATTTTGACTAAACATTCAGTCATATTCCACAGAGTACATCTATCGGATGCAACCGCAATTCTCTCTAACAAAATACCGGAGGCTTCTTTATCACCGGGAGATATCTTCGCGATAAAATCAGATGCTTGCAAAATAGTGTTTACAGTTCGGTGGCTATCAAGAATGTTCAGTAAGGTTTTGATAATAGCAGGATTATCTGGATCTATTGCAGCGAGAGATTCTACCGCATAGATGCAAATATTATCACCTTGATTACGAAGTAAGAATTCCACCAAAACTGTAATTGCTTTTTGATGACCATTTGCTATTTTCCCTAAAGCCCTAATAGCACAGATACAGACATTTTTATTCAGGGTCGTTTGCACTTCTTCAATCAAGCTAATTATTACCGCTTCATTCCCAGAGCCAACTTCTCCCAAATCACGAATTAAGTAAAAGAGTGTATCTTGATTTGGAGAGTATTTTAGCAGTAAGACCAAAGCTGCTATAGCTGTAGGATTCCCTGGATTTAAAAGAGCCAAATGTCTCGCAGCAGCTCTTAAAACAGAGCGACTTTCGGTATTATGCAGTAATTTAGTATAGGCGCCGATGACTCGTTTCCTATCTGTTAAAGGAATTACTTGCCGTGCTGCTTCTACCAAGGCTCTTGGAAATATTGTCCAGTCTTGCTTACTGGTGCGAAAATAAGCATAGCTCCATTTCAACACTTGCTCGACAATTTTATCTCCCATATGGCATTCAGGGAAATATGCCAAAGCCTCAGCAGCAAATAAATAGGCGCGATAATAGTAAAAATTTCTACATGTGTCCTGAAAAGACGTTAGAGCTTGAATAAACTCTTCCTTTTCCTCTGATGGGACATCTTTATTACCAAACCAGTTTAATATTTCCGCGCGCGAGTCAAGCTCGAATATACGGCAAACTTTTGTATCTAAATTCTGGAAATCAAGAGAGAGAGTAATAAAATCATGCATTGCCTCCTAACCACTTCTATATGTGGTGACGATAGGAACTATTTAGTATGGTACTGCACCTATTCCCGTTTTGACAAGATAATTAAGTTGAAGTTTTTGAGCGCATTCCCAGATGCTATATCTGAATTATCCGCTACGCACGGCGCCACCTGATAACGTAGAATAATTTTCTGATGCTAGCCCTTATCGGTTTGACGCAAGTTCAAAGTCAACTGAACGCACGCGCCGTAATTGTTCGGTTTACACTACTATTTATTCCGGAAAACCGAATAAAATACCGTTTGGAAATCAATGCTTCATGGAGTTTTCGGTATAAAAAGCGCACTACGCTCGTTAATTACCGATACAAAATACATATTCTCAAGAGCGCCTATTTCATCCTGATACAACGACCGCGACTATGGATACGTATATAGTAGATGCACCCTGATAACGACGGCGCCTTTCATTTTTATTGAGTGGCGCCTTTTTGTTTTAAATAAAGAAGTCATCATAAGTCGGCGCCAAAATCTCAAAGTACATATTTAGCTATAATTTAACTAAGCAGCTTTATTAACTGTCGGTTTTGGAAGTTCTTCGCCCGTAGCTTCATAAGCCATAATTAGAGACTCTAAAGCTTCAGTCCCATTTGCAACGGCTTCTGAATAAGTACTGCCATGAGTTCTAAAGCGCTGTCCAGGGAAATCTGGGAATCCTACCAAGAAGCAGTTATCTTCTTCTGACCATTGAATTAACATTTGATATTTAAATTGACTCATCTTCTTGATTCTCCTGTTGTTGCTTTTGCTCTACTTCTTTTATAGCTTGTTGTACATCTTTTTCTTGATAAGTTTTGGCATCGGAACTGTCTTTTCCTGAAACAGTAAGCTTCCCAGTGTACTTTGGATGTATCCAGTTGGTATGACTTCCCTTGCCTGCGAGTTCAGTAAAACCTGATTGCCGCAACATTTGTTTTAACTCTCTAATTTTTTTAGGCATTACCTTTGTCTGGTAGAACTAATGATTGAGTTACATTACTAAACTTTAATTTTATCAGTACACATGCTCAATTCACCCTGAGTCAGCATTTGGGTACTACTCGTAGACAATGCTGAAATTTCTCTCAAACAGATACCGCTTAAAAAATGCCTGTGTTGATTAAGCAAATGTATTATGCCTCGGATAGCTTATTCAAAACAAGTATTATTCTGTCGATAATCTGACAAATAGAGGTTGGCGTGCGGTTCTGGAAAAATTGGATAGCAAGATGGAGTACCGCAAGCTTTATCAGACCAGACACACCTTTATTACAGCAGCATTGGAAACACCCATTACAATGCCGGATGGAACAATCAAAATGCTAGATGCCAAGGATGTTGCCAAATTAGTTGGTACAAGTGCCAAGATGATTTATGAGCATTATGCGGGAGCTATGAAAAAATTGTTTGTGCCAGAGTTTTAGGTTGTGTGCTTTTGTATGAACGGTTGTGGCGAACTTGTCATGACCGTATCAGTTTTTGGATGTAATACAACGGCGCCCAATACTGCTCGGTTAAGCCTTTTTAGGTATAAAAAAACGCAATATTAAGGGTTTCAGCCTAGGGTGTTGACTTTGTTAGAAATTAGGTAAAAATTCTTCATACAAGTTTATTGATTAATGAAAACTGTAACTGTTATTTTGGGATAAGTGCAGTATTTGCTTTTAAAAATTAGATCATCTGACGGGCGATAAGTTGGGCAAATAATCCGTCTTGCTGGGCTAGTTGGGCAAATGTTCCCTGTTGCACAATGCGACCTGCATCTAAAACGTAAATTCGGTCGGCGTTGCGAACTGTGCTGAGTCTATGGGCAATTACAATCCGTGTCACCTTAAGCTGATCTAAGCTTTGGCTAACAATCTCTTGGGTGCGGTTATCGAGGGCACTGGTGGCTTCGTCAAATAACAATATTTTGGGTTTTAGTACAAGCGACCTGGCAATTAGCAATCGCTGCCGTTGTCCCCCAGAAAGATTCGTGCCGCCTTCACTTATAATAGTGTGCATCCCCATCGGCATTGCTTCAATCTCTGCGGCAAACCCTGCCATCCGGGCTGCTTCCTTGGCCTCATCCATCGAAATCAAGGCGCCGCTTGCAATATTCTCAAACAGTGGAGCGGACATTAAGCGGCTATTTTGCAGCACCACACCAAGCTGGCGCCGTACAGCGTTTACATTCAATCCGTTTAAGTCTTGCCCATCGTAATAAATACTACCTGACTCAGGCGTGTCGAAGCCCAATAGCAACCGAAACAGCGTTGATTTGCCGCTACCCGACGGTCCTACCAAAGCAATAAACTCACCCGGTTCCGCATGTAAACTTACATCATCAAGGGTTAATGCTCCGTCCGAACGATAGCGAAAAATCACATGGTCTACGATTACCTTTCCCATTAATCTTCCCGGGTCGGTTTTGCTAGCGTCCACTTCAGGAATGGCACTCAGAATTGGTTGCGCGCGTTTCCAAAGAGGTAAAACTTGCAGTACATCGACCACGGTACTGCTCAAGCTGGTTGCACCACTAATAAATGTGCCAAACGCTGCATTAAATGCCAGAAAGGTTCCCGTGGATAAGCTACCACCTTGAGACTGAGATTGCTTTAGCAACGTGATGGCAAACCAGAAGAGAGCAGCCGTTGTGAGCGCGGGCAGCACCTTGTTGATCACTGCCAGACTGTCTTCAATTCCCTGAGTAGCTAGGATCAATTTGAGTTGGTGTCGATACTGTTTGCCCCAGTAGGCAAAGGCTCTAGACTCTGCACCCGCTACGCGCAGTTTCGTCACACCATTGATCAACTGCACTACCACACCAAAGAGTTTGCCTTGTCGCTCCAGCAAAGGATTAACCTGGCGTAGGGTGAGAATACCGGAGACGATCGTCACTGCGATGTTGACTAACGCCACAACCACAGCAATAAGTGCCAGTGGTGCGCTGTAGAAGAACAGCAGCACCAAATTGAGTAACGAAAACAGGCTGGAGAAGATCGTTTTGAGAACGGTGTTACTCAGTTTTTTGTGGATTTGGCTAATTGCGCTAACCCGTGAGTTGAGATCGCCGATTGCATACTGACGAAAAAATGATACTTTCAATTTCAGTAATCGATCCCACACCCCCGCCTGAATTGAAGAATTGGCAAAGGTATCCAAGCGCATTAAGGCAAAGCCTTGCGTCAGTTCAAAGAGCGCGGCACCAAAAGCAGTTGCCAATAGCCCCAACGCGATTTGTCCTAATAAGCTGCGATTAGCATCGGGAATTGCACTGTCGATCAAAATGGCAGTAGCTTGGGGAGTCAGCATTTCGAGTAGTGCCGCCAAAATGCCAGTACATAGAATAATTACGAGTTCCTTGATATGTCCCCGCACGGCAAATTGCATTAGGCTCTGGGTTTTGAGGACGAGCGGTAGAGGTCGATAGAAGGTATAGCTTGTCGCAGCAAGTGTCCCCGCGCGGTGACGATCTACTGGAGTACGGGTAAGTGTTAACGGGTCAAGCAGTTCGTAACGGGTGTCTGAAATAGGCAGTAGTGCAACAGGATAGTTTTCTTCTAGGGTATATGCCAGCATCGGGCCACCATCTTTCTGCCACCAGTTATCGCGCAATGTTACCCGCCGCATTCGCACCCTAGAGGCACGAGCAATCGCCTCTATCGGCTCTCGCACCCGGTCGATATCTTCTGACTTGGCAGGTGGCTCAATAGCAATTCCTAGTGCTTTACCCACTGCTCCAGCCGCTAGCAGCAGCGCTTGATACGAATCGATTTTGTGTACTATATTATGGGTATGGGAGTGTGTTGGGTTTTGGGAATATAAGACAGATGCCAGGTCTACTAGGGTATCCTCCATTGCCTGACGATTGAGACGATCTTTTTCCTCAAACCACGCTGCGGAACTATTTAGTTGAGTATTTTCGTGTAATTGCATCGTTAAATTTTCTCCTCAAGGGCTTCCCCTTCGCTGCGAATCAAATGTAAATAGGCGCCTTCAACCTGTTGTAATGCCTCATGGGTGCCGCGCTGCACCACTTTTCCCCGCTCCAAAACGATGATTTCATCACAATCGCGAATGGTGCTGAGGCGATGTGCCACGATGATACAGGTGCAACTACGCTGCCTAAGATTCTGATTGATAATGTTCTCTGTCGCAGCATCGAGGGCACTTGTGGCTTCATCCATTACCAAGACGCTGGGATTGTTTACTAGCGCACGGGCGATTTCCAGGCGTTGTCGTTGTCCACCACTTAAGTTGGTTGCCCCTTCTAACAAGTCCGCATCGTAGCCACCTGGTTGCGCCAGCACCACCTCATGAATGGCAGCATCTCGACAAGCTCGAATTAAATCAGATTCGGGAACCGTAGAATCCCAAAGCGTTAAGTTATCCCGGATGCTGCCGCCAAAGAGGACGATATCTTGCTCAACAAGGGAAATCCCCGTTACAATTGCAGCGCGCGAAATTTGTGACCGTAGTCGCCCATCGAACCGAATTTCACCCTGCCACGGTTCATATAGCCCACAAATCAGCTTGGCAATAGTTGACTTACCCGACCCACTACTACCCACCAGCGCAATTCGTTGTCCTGGTTTGAGTGAAAGATTGAAGTTTTCAATCAACGGTGGTGCAACTCGGTTGTAGCCGAAGGTGAGGTTGCAAAGTTCGACGTAGCCTTCTAGTTTGGTGGGAGTGATGGCGCCTGCTACTTTATTAAGAGCCAACTGCGGATCAATTGGATTTTCTAACACATCATCGAGACGGTTTAAATCCCCTTCCACAACTTGCAAATCGCTGGCTAAACTGACGAGTGTGTTGACGGGTTCCATAAACCGTTGCATCAATCCCTGGAATGCCACTAACATACCAAGGCTAAGAACGCCATCCATGACCCGCAGTCCACCAATCACCAGTAGTAGCATTGAGGCGATTGCTGATAGCAACGATGGTACTAAGTTCAGAGATTGGTTCGAGACGTTAAGCGCTTGCTGTACATTGTTAGATTTGGCGTAGTATCCTGCCCATCGAGCAAAGAAGTCAGACTCTAACCCGGATGCTTTAAGGGTTTCCATACTTTGCAGCCCAGCGATTGCCACACCACTTACTTTGCCCTGCTCCTGCATCAATTGCATATTGGAGTCTACTTGTCGGCGTGAAACAAATCTCCAAGCCATAATATTGATAATGACAAACGCAATACCAATGGCAGTTAAAACGACATCATATTGCAGCATAACTATCGCATAAAAAACTACCGTTACCACTGAAATTAAAGTAGTTGCCAACTGTCCAGAAAGAATGCCAGCTAAATTATCATTCAAGCTGAAGCGGCTGCTAATTTCGCCAGCAAACCGTTGATCGTAAAAGCTCACTGGGAGACGTAGAATATGCCACAAAAAGCGGCTTGACATGCCGACCGATAGCTTGATTTTCATCCGACGCAGAAACTGCAACTCCAGCAGTGTCAAAAAACCATTCAGTACGCCTGTCAACAAAATGCCAATAATTAGTGGTCGCAACCACTCCTCTCGATTTTGCACTAACACGTCATCTACAAATACGCGCGAAAACGCCGCCATTGCCAACCCTGGAATTACCAGTAGCAATCCTGCTAGCACACAGTAGATTAAGGCGCCCAATGAACCCTGTAGTCGTTCCCAGAGCGATAGCAAAATACTGGGCTTTTTTCCCCCCGGTTGAAACTCGGCGCCAGGTTTTAGCGACAGAACAATGCCAGTGAACGACTCTGCAAATTCTGTGCGGGAAACGGTGCGTGGACCTGTAGCTGGATCATTGAGATAAACACGCTTTTTAGTGAATCCTTCGACCACCAAGAAATGGTTTAAATTCCAAAACACAATATAAGGACAGACTAATTGCTGCAACCTTTCCAGGTCTGTCTTCAGTCCTTTAGCCTCCAGCCCATAGCTCCGTGCGACCAAAAGGATATTAGCGGCTTTGCTACCGTCGCGCGAGATGCCACACTTCTGCCGCAGTTCAGCCAGGGGAACGATACGCTTGTAGTAGTAGAGAATAATTCCTAAAGCTGCTGCACCACATTCGACGGCTTCCATTTGGAGTAGCGTAGGCGTATGTCTGCGTCGTCGTATCCATTTCTGTTTCAGCCATTGTATTGGCGCCCGAATACATTTTTGTAGGATTTGCATATTAGTAAACCCCCGTCCAAGATTTGAGGATGGGAAATACAAACGAAATTGGCGCCCGTTCTTCCACAGTGACGCGCACCGTCGTTGGGGTGCCAGAGGTAATTTTCTGGCGAGGACCTTTAGAGGATGACCACTTCCAACCACTGAAAGTGGAAGTATCAGGCTGAAGTGTGGCAAATGCCTGAAGTTGTGGACCTTGAGATAGCAACCCTTTGACCACTTCGGCACTACCGACTAAACTGACGGCGCCTTCTTGCGTAACCGGAAAGGCGGAGATATTGCTGACAGTACCGACGATACCCCCAAATTCTTCTCGCTTAACAGTAGTGGGTGTTATTTGGAGTTTCATGCCGGGTTTCAGCTTTTTGCCTTCGCCAGGAGCAAAAAAGGTAACACTCATTAGTTTGGCAGAACGCTCTTGCGCCTCAATTGACCCAATTGTGTTTCCTTGAGCAATTAGTTGTCCTGGGGTTGTTGAAAGTTCAATTACCCGTCCGGTATAATTACTAGTAATTTGGCTGGTATTTTTGAGTTGCAGTTGAAGTTGAGCGATTTCTCGTTGTGTTTCCTGTATCTCTTTTTTACGATTGGTTACAGCATCTAAATCTTGTTGTGCTTGGCTGGCTTTTTTGGTATCCAGTTCTTTTAACTGAGCCTGAATCTCTTGGATGGAATTGAGATTCTCCAGAAATTGCCGTTGTGCATCCGCTTCTTTGACATCGAGTTGTTTGAGTTGAGATTGAACATCATTGACTTTGGTTTGTGCATCTATCAACTCTTGCCGTGATTGCAGCACCGTATCCCCAGAAATTGCACCTTCTTTTAATAACTGCTGGCGGATATCGAATCGCTGTTTCAGCGTCGGTAGCAGTTCACGGGTGGTTTGCAAACGTTGCTGAAGGTTTTGGCGGTCGCTGCGAATAGATTCTAAACCCTTCTCGCGCAACAAGGGACTTACTGAGCGCCGAGTTTGCAAACTGTTTAAGAGTGTAGCTCGCTGCTGTTGCAGTGCAACTTGATCTAACCCAATTCGTTGCTGTTGCAAAGTGCTAGCATTGTTATACTGCAAAAGAAGTTGCCCAAGTTTAGCCTGCGACTGTTGCAGTCTCTTTTGCAGTTCCGCCTGATCGAGCATCGCAATTACCTGTCCTTTTTTGACCATATCACCAACGCGAACATTCAAAGTAAGAAGGCGCCCTGCCCCCGGACTTTGGAACGGCATCACTTTACTAGGGAAAATCAATACACCCTGTCCTGAGACAGTCACTGGAATTCGACCCACCACGCTCCAGGCTACCCCTGCGGCGATTATTGTACCGAACGCTGCCAGCGGAATCCATTTCTGGAAACTGACAACTTGCATAATTTGATCAAGTCGTTCAGGTGATGAAATTCTCTCTAATGCTTCTTTACGGAATAAATTATGCTTTTGTGTAAACATAGGGGCGCCTGTTGAAAAATGGAGATCGACGACTTGCATGACCTACAAACAGAGCTTCCTAGCTAGATACCATTACTGAATTCCAAGAGTTCTGTTTGTAGGCTGCTAGTTAAACGCGAATGAGGTATTTGGATTAACTGTTGGTGTTAGATGTCTTGAGTGCTATCGTTTGAACGAGTGTATAAATGCACTTAGCGGATCTTTATGAGCATCAATGACTGCTCTTTTAGCAGCTTCAGGCACGTTCCCCCCAGAGCGTCGGGCATCGGCAGCCGCATTACCTCCAGCTACTAGAGGTATAATGCCATGACTTACCGCGAACCCTACTGGAGTTACCCATGATGCTACACTGAGTGCTGTTTTTCCGACTTCGGCTGCCGATGCTTTCCCACCTGCTACAGCTTCCAATTGCTCATCGGCAAGCTCGACCATGCCTGTAGTTTCAATGAAAGGTTGGGACAAGGCAATTGCTTGAATCACTTCTTCTTTTGTAAAACTGTAGCCATGTTGTTGCCCCAGCTCCACCGCCATATTTACCAAGTTTTCCTCATCGGTTGCAAATTGAAACTGTAGTTGTAGTTCTGGATTTCGCGATACAATTTGATAAAACTGATTGACATTTTCGATTGACATGGATTTTTCCTTGATGGATAAGTTTTTGTTTGAACTGAAAAAATATTGCGAATAAAATCAGTCAGTCGGATACAGAAGGCAAACTACTGACTATAGCCTTATCTTCTTCTTTGTTCTTTCCGCGAATTATTGGAAGACTCATTTTTTTTAACGCCATCGTAAATCTGGTAACCAGTTTTTCCAGCATTAATCGCATCTTCTCCGTATGTATTTCTTTGAGGAACTTTTTTAACATTACCTCCTACTTTTTTTGCACAGTTTTTAGCACAGGGTTGAATTTTAGGAAATTTACTAAACACACCACCGTATGATGGAGAAACATTAACAGCAATAGTTGTCGTTACAGTTGTTACAGCGAAAAAAACAGCCAAAAAACGTTGATTAAACATCTGATTTCCTTTTTTGAGTCTAAGTTTGTAAGTTTGTAGTAGCATTGTAATTTGGACAAATTTGTCTTCATAGACAAGTTTTTAGGAATTAAGTATTGACACAAATTTGATTTTAGTAAATCAATACTATAGAGTTGTTGGGAAATGCAAGGTGAGCGCTTGTTTGTTACTCCTTTGCTCTTTCTTAATACCAATACTATTTTTTATGAAAATGCTATACATCTACCTTTTCTGCTTGTTTGTGTGCAGTATTAATACCTGGATAATGCATGAATGTGATTGCTTGATTGCAGAAAACTGCATAATTAATTCATGAGTAGGTGACGCAGGCGGTGGGTTTTTCTATAATTAACGTTTCACGATCAGCAATTTGAACTGATGTAGTTGGTTGGCTCGCATCGTTGATCAGAGATTTGAAGCAACCCCTGGTCTCCTCAATTGAGGTTAAATATGGCGTCATATGTTTTCTGACAAATTGAAGCATGGGAGCGCGCGAGCAAGAAACTACCCAAATCCCGTTTGGTATATTTTCAGCATCGATTTGAAATTGAATCGCATTGGCAATCAGAGAAATCAACCGCCCCATTTTTTGCAAATCCTGCCGGATAAAACCGTAGGAATATCGAATGGTGTCTGGCGCCAGACGATGGGTAATCATCCAGCCCACAACTTGTCCCTGATAACGTAAACCCAAGCTATTCAACGGCTCTAAGTTTTTTTCTGGTTGAAATGGATACAAATCTCTGGGAATCCAGGGAGACGATGCCTGCGTTTGTTGAATTGCAAGACACTCGGCGGTTGTAATATCCTGCCAAGGGAAAATTTCATAAGCCGAAGGTAGGGTTTGCCGCTGCATCCAGGGGGCGTTGGCGATGATTTCAGTACTAGACCGACAGACCAACATCCGAGGTTGGGGCAATGTCCAGTTACCCTTTTGTAACAAACGTTCCAGAGCTTTTGTGGTTGGTTGTCCCGTCGTATAAATTAAATGCGCGCTGGAGCAACCACGCAAACTTAATTCTGCTGTCAACCTCTCCAAAAGTGCGGCGCCTACTCCTTGTTGACGGTGAGTTGGTTGCACAAAAATGGAAAGTACTTCCGCCGATTGCCCCGATGGGCGAATCTCTGCTAGAGCTAAACCAATCGGTTGATTGGCAGCATCAGAAGCAGCGATCGCCACAGTTGAGGGCGCCAGTTTTAATTCTTGCAGGCGCCATCGGTAAAGCGGAAACGTGAATGGCTGATACGAGAGCGCAGTAAACGCATTATCAAGGCAATTGAATGTGTACATTTTAGGATGGCTTCTTAATACCCTTTACAAAAGGTGGGTGGTGCTGCTGAAATCTGCTGTGCCTTATAGGTTAATTCTCAGCCCTCTTTCTTGCTGCGATTGCTTGACAAATGCCCCCTGTTGTCTATCAATAGCTGAAACCTTAAAAACAGGTTGCGGAGCTGTGTATGGCCTTAATGTCTCTGAGGGAGCTGATTCAACCCCAAAAGGTTTAGCCCCTCCTCCTGCAATCGCTTCCAATTCAAGATCGCTCAACTCCTCACTGGCAGGATTGACAGGCAAAACCAGATGTTTAACCGTGGGTGTGTCTTCGTAAACTCGAATCTCCAATGATGTCGGTAATGTCAGACTTGTTGCTTCTGCGATAGCAGACTTTGGCTCGCTCAATAGTAGAGTTTTGAAGGTTTCATTGGTTAATGCTAGCTTGATCACTTGTCCTGCTAATGGTTCAATCTCCTCTATATCTATTCCTTCGGGTATTTCATTTGCTTGTGGCAATACGTAGTTGATCAAATTAGATGTATTTTCATGCACTTGCACCTCCACGAAACTGGGAAATTCCAGCCCGTATTCAACAAAAATAGACTTGGGATTGTTCAGCAGCTTATTTTTCAGTGATTCATCAATCCAAGCTAGAGCTAGAACTTCTTGAACTTTTTCAATATTTGCAATCGTTGTCATGGAATGTCTCCTAATTAATTGTTTGTTTGAGGTAAATTTCGTTATTGGACTTTCTACCTATTTAGTACAATAGCTAATTAATATCGTTTGTATCAGTGACTTTTATGCTCATAAACGTGCATAAAACTGCATTGCTTATTTTGTAGTTAACAGCCAAATCCGTTCTAGCTTTTCAACACTTAGTCGAAAAATAGCAATTTTACATTTACGATAAGCAATAATTGTTAATAAAAATATCAAAGGTGCTAATACAATTAAATATCCGGCAATTGGATTCACAGGAATATTATTTTCTTTACTACCAGAGACTTGAGGTGGAATAGCTATTTGTAAATACATGGTTATTCTCAGTTAAAATAAAAAATTTAAAAGCTAAATCTACCGCCCAGTGATTGTATTAATGGCTCGACAATAACTATTAGCACATTGAGGCAGCCAGCTATTACACGCCCAAGCAGCATCCTCGCGTTTGTGTCCCCACCAAATAATGACACGCCCCAGTTGTTGGTCAGTATATTTGTGTAAGCAAGTCCAATCACTTGTACGGTTCGCTGCGCCAGCAGGTACGGTAGTGGTTACAGCAAAAATTGTTGAAACGAAAATTAGAGCAAATTTGCTTTTTATCGATTGATTAGAATTATTAGACATAATTTTTCTCTTTTAAAAATAGAGTTTTGGGAAAATGCAGAATTAGCTTTTTTGTTAGCTATTTCGTTTTTTCTTAATATCAATACTATTTTTAATTCAAATCTTATACATTCACTTTTTATGTATATTTGCGTGCGGTTTTAACACCTGAAGAATGCACGAAAATGATTGCTTGATTGCAGAAAACTGCATTCCAGTAAAGTGGTGATGTCGGTCGAGTTTCTAATTACAAGCTCTACTTAACAGCAATTGCCCTGATGGTAATCGATATAATCCTTGTGGCTCCACTATTGGGTCGCCTTTTTTCCAAGGACGCGATGTTGGTTCAACATTACGTACATCACCAGTTGTATAAGTAGAAATTAATACGTCTCCTGGGCTATTGCGTAAGGCGCCTGAGCCTGTAATTGTAAAAGTATTTTCTTCTCGCTTGGTGCCGCGTGCAATGCAGCTATTGGCAATAAGTGCATTAGTATCAATCACGTTTGGCGATAACTCGGTAAAGCTGTTTTGAATAGAACTGTTATCGGGTTGATTAAGATTTATTGTACCGGAAATGCCTAATTCTGAACTGGCAGTAATATCACTTTTCTCAGTTGGTTTTGGACGTGACTCGATACCGAAGATACCTTGCGAGTTAATTTGGATGTTTCCACCAGTTCCACTGAAGGCATCAGCGCTAATGTCGCTATCTTCGTTTTCGAGAGCAATAATGAACTTGCCATCAAAGTTAATGTTGCCGCCATTACCCCCTGCCTTATCCGTTCCAGCAGTAGCTGAAATTAGGCTGTTGCGCCGCAACAAAGTTAGGTCTTTGACATTCAACGAAATGTTTCCGCCAGTAGTACTAGCAGTTTTAGCGGTGATGGAACCTTGTTGATTTAATACTAACCGACTCGCTTGCAGTGATATATTGCCGCCGATGCCACTACCCCGACTATCTACTGCAATAGTGGCGCCGTCTTCAATTTGCACCAGTCTAGGATCAATAATGATGTTACCACCGATACCAGTAGAGTTGTCAGTTGTGGTCGCAAATAGTCCTGTACCTCGTCCAGTCAGGAAAAGTTGATCGTTTACCTGGACGGTGAGGTTGCCTGCTGAACCACTACTAGAGGTATTCGTTGCGACTTTTGCCCCTCCACTCAGGGTAAACTTCTCTGCATTAATGCCAATTTCTCCAGCTTTTCCGATGCCTGATGTGGAGGCTGAAATTTCCACTCCGTCTTTCAAGGTCAGTTGTTGGGTAGTAAAATTCATATTTCCGGCATTACCGATGTTGCTAGTTTCCACAGCTAATTTTCCAGAACCAGCAATGGTGATTGATTGAGGCGCCGTTACAATTAAGTCACCCCCTTTACCGCTACCAGAGGTGGATGCCGAAATCTTTGAGTTGGGAGTTAATGCAATATCTAAATCGGGTTGATTGTTGTAGGGATTAAGTCGTAAAGTGCCAGCCGGCGCCTCTCCTTTGGTTTCGGCAAAAATACCAACGATACCTGCCAAATTTAAGTTGGATGCGTTGAGGGTAATACTGCCACCACCTTGGGGATTGGTTGCGTTTGCGGTAGCAGTGGCAGTAATGCGCGCCTGCTCTGAAAGGCTTAGGCTAAGAGTGTTGATGGTAATATTGCCTGCTTTCCCTGCCCCACTGGTTTCGACGGAAAGCACAGGAGACAAATTATCCTGCCTTATAAGGTCTACAGAGGTAGGTGCATTCACAAAAATGCTGCCACTATCACCAGTACTGGCAGTTTCGGCTAAGACTCGCGCGTCTCCAGCAACAACCAGCGTTGGCGCAAGGAAGGTGATATTCCCCGCTTTTCCACCGCTACTAGTTCTGGCGGAGATGGTGCTGTTGTCTGCAATGCTAATACCCTGATTCGCTCTGAATATAATATTTCCAGCTGGATTCCCTCCACGGGTATCGCTTTCAATACGGCTATTGCTGAAGGTGAGATTACCGATGCTATTTAACGTTACATTTCCAGCTTGACCTCTGTCATTTAAATTGATTTTTTTAGTTGGGTTGCTAGGGTCAGAACAAGGAGGAAACAGACATACTTCTACCTGTTGAGCCGTCAGAATACTCGTCTGGTTAATGAGCAGGTTGCCAAAGCCGTTGATCTGCACCTCCCCAGATTTGCTACCAGACGCAACTGTGTTAATAGTAAATCCAGATATGCCCTTACCCGCTTCCAGGGTCACGATTCCGCCATCCCTTGACGCTCCTCCCTCGGAAACGGAAAACGAATCGAGCAAGGTAGAATCGCCGAAAATTATTCCACTTTTAGCACTTAAACGAATCGCTCCTCCGTTCCCTGAATTGTCTGAACCTGAGTACGAGTATGAGGACAAGCGCGCGTTGTCTAGAAATATATTGCCTGAGTCGGCAACAACAGAAATCTCCCCACCATTCGCCGCAGTGCCCAAACTCGATACTGAGTTTGAGGAAAAAGATGAGGAAAAGGACGTGTTTTTTTCTAAGAAGATGTTGCCGGAGTGGGTAACGATGGAAATTGCGCCTCCATTCCCCGCAGCACCTAAGTTCGAGTTTGAGGACGAGGACGAGGACGAGGAAGAGATGGTAATATTGCCAGAGTTGGTGGTAAAATAAATCGGCCCTCCGTGCCCCCCATTACTTTTATACCCTGAATCCGTGTGTGAGTCCAAATCCGACGACGAGAGAAGGGAGATATTGCCGGAGTTTGTGGCGAAAGAAATCGCACCCCCGTTTCCCCCTTTACCCGATAATGAGGACGAAAACGCGGTTGTTCGTGAGTTGGTTAGTAAAATGTTGCCGGAGTTAGTGGCGAAAGACAGCGCCCCTCCATTGCCTGAGTTGCCTGTGTACGCGCGCGACTCTAAGATCAACCGCGTGTTAGTTAGGGAAATATCGCCGGAGTTGGTCACGAAGGATATTGCCCCCGCATTACCTGCACTGCTTGAGTCCGAGAACGAGAATGAACGGGAGTTGGAGCCTAAGCCTGAGTCGGTTAGGGAGATATTCCCGGAGTTGCTGGAGAGGGAAATAGACCCCCCATTACTCGCATTGTCCGTGAACGAGAACGAGTCCAAGCTCGATTTGGTTAGGGAGATATTACCGGAGTTGCTGGAGAGGGAAATAGACCCCCCATTGCCAGTACCACCTGCACCAGAGTCGAGACGGGTATTACTAAAACCGCTGGAACCAATGATCGCAATATCCCCCCGCCCATACACCCGAATATCGCCTCCGTTGGTTCCTGGAACATTTAGACTGGCATCCACATTTCCTCGAATCGATATCCTCCCTGGCAAGGTGTTGGGAATGAACTGGTTGGTCAACAGCACCAATCCCGCTGGTTGATCAATTTGAATGCCCTTCCTTATCGGATTGCCAAACTCAAGTGCAGGTATGCCATTTATAGTGATATCTGCCCTTGAGGGTGTGACGGTTCCCCGAAGCAATGGATTGGTAGGCAGCCCTCCTAACTTTGCCCAATCTATCCCAACTCGGACATCCAATGTGGCTTGAGTACTACCATTAATCGCGACAGGCGCCGCAACTGGATCAACACTTCTAACGCTACCATCGCTATTCGGCGTAGCTTTATATTCCATCAAGTTAAAGTTTGCCAGATCAGCATAGGTCTTGCTGCTATTAAACTTCGTTGTATTGCTGGGGTTAATCGTAGCACCAGTATCCCCAGTTTCTTTAATAGTGACATTGCCCAGACTAACACTCCCACCTGCCAAAATGTGCAGCGATGCCCCTATATAATCCCCCAAGGCAACATCACCATTGGTAAGAATAATTGAGCCACGAGAACTGGATAAATTGCCCAAACTACCATTTAACCGTTCAGTTCTAAAACTGCCACCGCTCCGAAAATGAGCATCACTCCCCACCGTACCATCAGAGCGCAGTACTAAATTCCCACCTGCAAATAACCCGCTATTGGGGTGACTTAGTGCAGCAATATCAACTCCCTGATTCCCCTGTACCAGTAAATTTCTGCCTGCCGATGCCACAAACGGGATGTTTATGCTGTCTCGCGCTATCACCGTATTGGCTGCTAACCTCAAATCTCCACCAGCTACCAATTGTCCTTGCAGGTCGAGTTGATCGGCGCCCAGGCTCAAGTCTTGTCCAGTAATGAGGTTGCCACGATTGGTAAGCACACTACCCGCTGGGATCGAACCAGTTTGTAATCCGAGGGGGACGTTGATACTCAACTGTGGTGGTGCTTGGGGAGTGGTGGCACTGAATTCGTTGCCGTCAGTAAATTTGACATTATTTGCAGTGCTTGCCGAAAAGGAACCTTGAATATCTAACTGAGCATTAAACCCAAATAAAATTCCATTGGGATTAATCAAAAACAAATTTGATGTACCAAGCACTCCCAAAGTACCGAAAATATTTGATGCATTTTTACCTGTTACGCGCGTCAATATATTTTCTACTCCAGTGGGATTGACAAAATACACCCGTTGCCCATCTTGAATATTAAACTCGCTAAAACTATGAAAAAGATTGCTGCCACGTGTTGCACCACCCTCAATTTTGTCACCTAGGGCGCCGTTAATTATCTGATTTTGATTGAGTCGAGAAGCTTCTTGTTCGAGCGTGTTATCGGGTGTGATTTGTCCTTGAACGGGTGAAACAAAGGCAAATGCAGCGAATATTAAAGATAAATAACAAATAATTTTAATACTGAGTTTTTCAGGCTGATGTACTTGGCTCATAAATAATCTGCCTTGGATAAAATAAAATCCAGTGAACTACTAATGTGAATATTTTTTGTAATACGTCCACATTATCATTAATAGACAGCAACGCACGGAGTATCAGGTTTGGCGCCAAAAATTTAAACCATGCTCGCAACCATTTCAGTGTCAGTCTATTTTATACATAAACAACCAGCAGCGAGCAACTGCCGAAACAATTACTTACTGCTGCAATAATTCACAATCAGGTAAACTTCAAATTAAGCGCTTAATAATTGAGTCTATTTATCAAAGCGTGCTATAGGGTCTACGAGGCCCTATAACCCGAGGTTGTACTTGTTCCGACTCATAGCGCTGGGACTGCGGGGTGCTGTTATCTGCGCTAGCAGGTAAAGCAACACTTACAGCTAATGTTGTACCCGCAAAAATTAAAGCTAATTTGCTTTTGATAGATTGTTTAGAAGTAGTTGACAACAGTAAGAGTTTTTGAACATGATGATGCACCACTAATGGCGAAATTTTCTGCTCAGAAAACGGAATAGCATAAAGAGTAGAATAACTATGAGTGCAACGGGTATTATAACGCTCTTTGTTGGCTTCAAACCCAGAATTTGTTTTGACACAATTTTGTACCTAATTTTGATGTTGATTATTGGAGGTGTTGATTTACTTGTCTTGTATTATTTTGAAAATGTTAATATAAGCTAAAGCTACCGCTTGTTAATCTGGGTCAGAAGTGCTTCCAAATTAGCAAGTTTAACATCTCCGTTCACAGGCTCTCCATTCATTGCTAGCCTAGGAGTACTATTGTTCATAGTCAATTTCTTAGTTGCAAAATGAAGCTATTACATATCGTGAAATATTAAGTAAATATTCAGGAGATTAATTGTCGTTTGTAGAATTCACTTTGTCAGGAATAAAAATTGTTCTAGAACCGAATTTTAGATGGGTAGCATTGTTGTTATTTATATCTACATGAGGTTGGAATGATATAGTCTGATATCTGTTGTTAACATTGTTGGCTGTTACTTCCATATATTCGCACCCTCTTGAGGCTGAAGCTTGATTTACAAATCCAAACATAACAGAACTACCAAGAATCATTGCACCAAGGGGCAGAAACATTTTCTTTTTGATAGACATGATTTTATCCTTTAATTAATCGAGTGTTTTGGAAAATTTAGAAATGCAAAGTGAGCGCTTGTTTGCTAACTCTTTTGCTTGCTGATATTTATAGTAGGCAATAACAATTTGATTAGTAAGTGACTTTTATGCTTGCCAATGTGCATGAAACTGTATTTTTGCTTGATAGCGTCCGACTGGCGCCTATATTAGATTTGCACTTTTCTGCATAGATTAAAATTTGATCTCCAGTTAGAATAAGGACAGACTTCAACGAATGTGGTTAATAATTCTTAAACAATTCCTTCGGTGCGTGACGCTATAAGTCTTATCACTACGTTGATTTTTTTCATGGCGCCACGCACGCTACAGTTGAATGGCACTTACAATCGCGATAATCGGCGCCGAAAATTTCACGCACCATTAATCTATTAGAGTTGAAAGGAGGATTTGGAATAAAGCTTAAGAAAATTTTAATTTTAGTCAATAGAGGTTAAAATATGATAACGGTAAGCTCAGAAGAACACCAAGTTTATGGGTATTTACCAGTGGAAAAAAAACTGCGTATTCTTGTAGTCGATGACCATCAATTAATTTTGACTGGTACTCTAGATGTATTAAGTAGTACATACCCTGAAGCTGATATTTTTAAAGCTCAGATAGCGAATGAGGTACTTTCTCTACTGCAATCTCAGCAGTTTGAACTAATTGTGATGGATTTATCGATTCCTAACGAGCTAGGGGAGACGGCAGAAATTGATACAGGAATTAAGCTGCTGCAAACTTTGCTCAAACAGTACCCCAATCAAAATTTTATGGTACAAACAAGTTATGTGAAGGCATTAATCCGAATTAAACACGAAATAGACAATCATCAAGGTGGGTTTGCAATTGCCGACAAAGGATTACCCGAAGCGGATATGCTGATGCGAGCTAATTTAGCACTTAATGGCGCCACCCACACAAAAGATATCAAAACAGGGATTGAACTGAAACCCGAATGGTTGGACGTATTGCGGTTAGCTTTTGAAGAAAGTTTAACAGATAAAGCAATCGCTGAAAGGATGTATAAATCAGAACGGGCAGTACGCAATTACTGGACAAAGATTCAGGATGTTTTAGGGGTGTATCCTGAAGATTGTAAGCAATATGGTAAGAATATGCGAATTCAAACCGAAGTTCGTTCCCGTGAAGAAGGTCTAATTGATTAGCAGATGAGAAACAAAATCTGGAATCGCATTCGCAAGGAATTTGGGTTGTGGTCGCTTGCTGCCCCTCCAGGTATTATAGTACTGATTGTGGTGGTATTGATACGTATGACTGGAGGACTTCAACCTTTAGAATGGATGTTCTTTGATACTATGTTACGTCTACGTCCACAAGAAAAACTTGATGAACGTATCGTAATTGTAGGAATCGATGAAAAGGATATTCAATGGGTTGGACAGTACCCGGTTCCAGATGAGAAAATAGCAGAGTTACTTACCAAGCTAGAAACCTATCAACCGCTAGCTATTGGGCTAGATATTTTTAAAAATGTTCCTGTTGAACCTGGTGCAGAACAACTCGCACGGGTGTTTCAGAAAAATACTAATATTATTGGTATTGAAAAAGTATTACGACCCGGAGAAATTCCACCACATCCCAATTTACCACCCGAACAAGTTGGATTTGGTGATTTAGTTCATGATAATGATATCAAAAATCGACGTTATTTGTTATATACAACTAATCCTGCTAATCCTAAAAATGAAAAAGAAGATAAATATTCTCTAGCACTACGATTAGTTAGCACGTATTTAGATGCTAAAGGAATTAATGGTGGTGCAGGTAAAAATGACCCGAACACAATAATGATTAATCAGGTCGAATTACCCCGTATTACCAAAAATTTTGGTGGATACGTTAATGTTAAGAATGACGGATTGTATATTTTGATGAATTTCCGTAACAATTCTCAACCTTTCCATGTTGTATCGCTACGCAATATTTTAAACGATAAAAACGACGACGTTAATCAAAAATTATTGCGTGGGCGCCTCGTGTTAATTGGCAACCGAAATATGAGTGCTGGGGATATTTTTTATACAAATGGTGTACAGACATTAGAATTAAAAGGCGTAATTTATGGAGTTGATTATCATGCTCACGTAATTAGTCAAATTATTAGTACTGTAATTGATGGGCGCCCAATGCTGGGTAGTTGGGGAGATATAGAAGAATACACATGGATAGTTATTTGGGGTTTTCTTCCTATTATTATCGGACGACTTACCCAATCTGTTAGGAGAAATGTATTAAGTGTTGGTGTTGCTAGCGTTTGTTTGTTTAGCTGCGGGTATATAATGCTGTGGCAGTGGGGTATATGGATTCCTGTGGCGCCGAGTTTACTTGTATTAGCTGTAAATGGAGTTGGGCTGAGTGCTTTTGCATTTTACCAACACGATAAATTTTTGCGTTCGCAAATTAACGAACGTCAAAACACAATTCAAAACACTTTTCATGTAATTCATAACGGACCATTGCAAACCCTTGGTTACGGATTGAAACACATGCGCTCGAAAGATATTCCATATGAACAACTGCTTGCACAATTTGAAAAACTTGATAAAGAAATTCGAGAACTTGGAGATTTACTCAAGCTCCAAGCATTAACCGAGGAAGAAACTTTACGTTTAGGAAGTGGATTGATACTTGAATTAAGCCGACCACTTCATGATTTACTATACGAAGTTTATTCAAGCACGTTAGAACGTGATAGTTTTGAGAATTTTAAAACCTTAAAAGTCAAAGTTCGCAATTTTGAACCAATTGATGATAAATATGTAAGTATGGAAGATAAACGTGGAATTTGTTTATTTTTAGAAGAAGCTTTGTGCAATATTGGTAAACATGCCCAAGGAGCAAAGCGGGTTCAAGCATCAGGTATGTATGCTGAAAGTAAATATAAACTGTCGGTTAAAGACAACGGTTGTGGAATTAAATCGAAGCTGGAAAATAAAGGTACGAGATATTGTCAAGCAGTTGCCAAAAAATTAGGTGGAGAATTTAGACGCGAATCAATTTCTTCTCGCGGTACAATATGCGAACTTACTTGGATACCGACGAAAAATTTTAGATTTTAGAGTTTCTATTTCCGTGACATCCGTGTTTTTTAGCAAACAATCAGATAATTGGGTAGGATATATCATGAATTATCAATCTTTTTCATTTTTACTTCTGAGCCGTAAATTTACAAGTATATTCGTGGGAATAAGTTTTATCATTAATATATTCCCCGCATTTGCAGAAGTAAAACCACAGGCGCCTAAACCTGCTAATCGAACAACTAAGGCGCCTAGCTCAGGTATCGTATTTAAACCACGTGACCGCAAACCAGCGAGTGAAAATTCTCGTGCAGGAGGTTCACGGGGGTGTGCAATTAGCAATGGTATTCCAATAACACAACTTGCACCACAAGCATTTATTGGTAAGACCGCTTCGACACGTCCAATGTTAGCTTGGTACATGTCAAGTTCACAAACTGTAGAATTCCGGCTTTTTGAACTTAAGTCAGGTGCAACCCCTAAACAAATTGGTGAGCCAACAGAAATATCAGGAACAGTTGGTATTAATAAACTAAAACTTCCCCTCGATTATCCTGAACTGACAGTAGGTAAAACATATCTTTGGCAAATTGCAATCAACTGTGAAAACGATGTAAATGTTAACCGCGCAGAATTTACGGTTATAAATCCTCAATCACTTCCCAAGAAACAATCCACCAGTATTGAGGAAAGTGTAAATTATTATACTGAAAATGAGCTATGGTATGAAGCATTTGAAGAATCATTAAAGGTAGCGAATAACGGGAAGCTCAGTTCAATTGCATCAAAATTGATTCAAGAACTTGCACAATCAGAGATATCAATGAAAAGCGAAGCTGATATCGGAAATGTCAAAAACCGAACTGAGTATCTCCAAAAAATTTCAGTAATGTAGAGACGTTATATGTATTAGGATTTACGTAAAGAAACCTGGTTTCTGTATATATAAAAAAACAGTAAGTAACTGCCAAAACAATTACTCACTGCTGCAATAATTTTCAACCAGGTAAACCGGGAAAGCAAAAAGAAGCTAAGGGATATGGCGCCATATCCCCTTGGTTGCAAGTCTTATAGTAACTCTTTGTACGAATAAGAATAGCGTCTATCTGGTTGAGGTACTAAGATTGGACGTTCTACTCCATAGTGCTGGGACAGCAAGGTGCTAGTAGCTGTAACTGCGCTAGCAGGTGGTGCAGCAACACTGACAGCTAATGTTGTACTTGCGAAAATTAGAGCTAATTTGCTTTTTATTGATTGCTTAGAAGTAGTAGACATGATTTTATCCTTTGATAAATACAGTTTTTTGGGAAATATTGTTTAGCTTTTTTGCTAACTTTTTTACTTCTTGATATTCATAGTAGGCAATAACAATTTGATTCGTAAGTGACTTTTATGCTCATAAATGTGCATAAAACTGTATAAGTAATTAAGAGGATGTAATGTTAAAGCCAATTACCGATAATAATCATCGGCGCCCAATATGCAGGGTTATCATATATAGTAATTATATCTTTACTAGGTGATTTCTTCGCACTAATCATTTTAATTTGGGCTTTTTGCAATGCTTCGGCAATACTCATTCCTGCGTTGCGGTAATTAGTATAAAATTCTTTGACTAAAACTGATGTTGATTTATCCTCAACACTCCATAAAGATGCAATTGCAGTTTTTACACCAACTTGTAATGCAACTCCAGCTAACCCTAATGTCGCACGGTCGTCACCAACTGCAGTTTGACATGCGGTAAGCGCGAGAAGTTCGACGCTACTTGGTTTATTATTAAGTTTTCGCAATGAGTTTTCTAATTGGTTAATGCTAAGTTTTTCGTTTTTGCCCGTAGCTTCGTTTTTGCCCGCAACAATAAAGGTGTCTTCAGGAATAATACCAAATTGAGCATGACTCGCTACATGAACAATAGGGTATGTGGTTTTTTCTAGTTTGTTCTGGAAATTTTTAGAGATAAAGTTTGTATCGATGAGGGGGACAGAATTGGGAAATAAGGTTTGAAGTGATTTTACTTCGCTCTCAACTGATTTTAGTGCAGGAAATGACTTTCCATCAATTGTTGCTTCTTTGGTTAAACCCAAAATTAACGCTTTTTGCACACCCCGCGCGCGTAATTTGGGTGCTGTAACTCGTAAACTAGGAGTTGTGGCAATTGCATAGGTTTCCACCAAATATTTCTTTTCTTGGCTATTATAAAGTGCTGCCATTGGAACGCTACGTAAAAATCCATCCTGAATAAATACAAGGGTTTTAATGTCATCGGGTTTGAGATTTTCGGCAAAAGGACGAATTATCCAATCATAAAGCTGTGCCGCAGTTGTTGTATCGTATTCAAATACTTTTTTTGCGTCAATTAAGCTTTTGCGAAACTTTTGAATGGTTTTTTCAAGGGTATCACTGCTAACTATTTTATTTGCATCTTGTTGATTGAGGTCTTGAATCCATCTAAATTGGGTTGTTTGGTCGGGTAATTGCAGTAACATCCCAGTTTTCCCGTCTAAAATTATCGAACTCAAGAACGCAGTATTCTTAAACTTAAAACTATCATCTTTAAGAAGTTCGCCTACCTGTTTGGGATTTAATGCACTCAAAACGCAATCGTTTCCAAAATAATTTTGTAATTCTGCCAGTTTCAAAGCATCAATGGTATTGACAACTTTTGATAACTCCTCCGTGCGTCCTTTTTCGGAAACGGCGCCTTTATAAAGCAGTTCAAGCCGCGACTGTGCCAATGTACGGTATAATGGGCGGACGACATCACGGAAGTCAAATTGTACATCTCGTTCTGCAGTCAAAATATCATTGCGGATGTTTTCCAAGATATCAAATGCACGTTGATAGGATGCGGTTGCTTGTTCTTTCTGATTTTCTTTTTCCAAAATGCGTCCAGCTTGCCACTCCCATAAATACAGACTATCCTTTGAACTCAATTTACTGTCTGCTGCAATTATTGCGTTTTGGGTGTATTTTAATGCTTGTTTATTATCTCCACGACATTCCCATAAATGCCCTAAAGCACCATTAGAATAAGATTGTAAACGTTCGGATTGCAAGTTATTACTACTTAATACTGCTTGATTGAGTAAATTTAATATTTTATCATCTGAAGCAACTAGCTGCTGTGGGCAAATGGTAAAAGGTGAAATTCTTTTATCAGTGTGCTGTAAATATGCTAAGTCAATTGCCCCGTAAACTTTTGTTGCTGAATCAGGTAAACCTTCGAGAAGTTTCAAAGCATTGTTATAAATATTGTTGGTATTGTTGGTATTGTTGGTCGCTTCATTAAAAAAAATTTTCTTACTTGTTTGCGAACTCAACTGAATTAAATTTAATAATCCCCGCATTTCTGCTAAAGCTTGTTTTGAAGAGCGAGCAAGTTCTATACTATCTTTAAAATATGCGCGCGCTTTATTGTAATCTGCCATTGACTTTTGCGTCAATTCCTTCTCTTTCTCAACAATGCCAGCTTGAAGAGCAGAATTAGCTTGTAACTCTTGCAATTGAGCGCGATTTCTATATGCATTTCCTAAACTATTTAACACTAAAAATTCATATTCTGGAGAAATTTGCTTTGCTGCGTGTAAATACTTAATAGCCTGGTCATAATTTCCAATTCTTCGATATGCTTCACCTAGAATTCCTAAAGCCGCTACAATACCACGTTTATCGTTATACTTAGTAGCAATTTGTTCGGCACTTTCCGGAGTGCATTTTATTTCCATCGCTTGACTTTCTGAGCTTTGCGACTTTTCTAGCAGTTTTCCACACAAAAACGCAATTGCCTTGCGAGGTTGCCCCAAATTGTTGTAAACTTGGGCGAGTTCCGACTTCATTCGTCCAACCTGTGGGATGTTATTCAGTGCGTTATAGTTATAAATTGCTGCCGACAGTGATTCAATAGCTTCCTTGTTTTGTCCTAGTTCTTGGTAAGCACGCGCTAAATTTTCATGAATAATTGCTGCACCCGATGGGTCATTTTTATATTGAAAGAGCGCATCTTGCCAGTCCTTTATCGCATTTAGGAAATTTCCGGCATTATAGTCTTTAATTCCTTGTTCAACTAGAGTTCGGCTATTTGGAGCTTGTGCTAATACTATTTGTCCTAATGAGAAAGATATTATTAAGGTTGTTAAAAATAATATTTTACTAAATTGGTGTCTATTTAATTGTTGACATTGCTTGGTAAAAAAACTAAGTAGTCTCTGACCTAGACACAGAGGCAGAGAAAGTAATTTTAATTTTAGATATTTGTTGAGTTGCATAATTATTACAAAAAGTCAAAAATTGATTTTTTATATAGGTAATTAGTACTATGATAGTTTTGTAGCAAAGATGGTCTAATTAAAACAATAGCTTATTAAAAATTTACATATTGAATACTAACAATGAATTTTTACTTTCGCATTCAAAAGCTGTTGTTAATATTATTATCATACATTAGTATCACTCCACTTGCAGTGTTTGCACAATCTGCGCCCCCACCCAGAGTGATAATTCCCCCAGAAATACCTAGAAAAGTTGAAGAAACGATACCTCAACCATTCCCACCACCAACGATTACTCCAACACCTATGGCGCCAACTACCCCAATAATTCCATCACCGAGGTCTTATAATCCACCCGAAACAACTTTTCCTAGTGGCGAAAGTTTTTTTGTTAAGGAAATTCAAGTCAAAGGGTATTCTGTTTTAGAAAATGAAATAATCAAGTTAAAACGTTCCGTAGAACAGAAGAAAAAAATTACATTTGAGGACTTGCTAGAACTGCGAACACAAATCACTCAACTTTATATTAATAAAGGTTATATTACCAGTGGTGCATTTATTCCAAACAACCAAGATTTGACTAACGGCATCGTACAAATTCAAATTATTGAAGGCGAACTCGAAGGAATTTTAATTTCTGGGTTAAAAAGATTGCAATCAGGTTACGTGCGTTCTCGTATTGAGCGTTATACAGGAAAGCCATTAAATAAAAATCGCCTTGAAGAAGCGTTGCAATTATTACAACTTGACCCTTTAATTGAACGAGTCAATGCTGAGTTAACCGCAGGCAGTATTTCCGGAACTAATATTTTACAGATGAAAATTAGCGAATCGTCCGCATTCCATGCAGGAGTTGCCTTTGCAAATAACCAATCACTAAGCATTGGTTCGGAGCAAGGGACTATTTTTGTTGCCCACGATAATTTATTGGGGTTTGGCGATAAATTGAGTGCAGAATATGGAATAACTGAAGGATTCAATATATATGATGTCAGTTATTCTGTACCTATTAACGCCTTAGACGGAGCAATTAGTGTCCGCTATAGTAACAGTGAAAGTCGAATTATTGAAAGTCAATTTCGTGAGTTAGATATCCGCAGCGAAGCAGAAACCCTTTCATTTAGCATTCGTCAACCTTTAGTTCGTAGACCAAACAGTGAATTTGCTCTTTCGTTAGCATTTGATTTGCGTCGTAGTCAAACCTTTTTACTTAATGATATTCCCTATTCCTTTACCTCTGGGTCTGAAGATGGGGAATCAAAAGTTACAGTTATTCGCTTTTCCCAAGATTGGTTACAACGTAATACTACTAGTGTTTTAGCCGCACGCTCACAATTTAGTTTAGGAATTGGCGCCTTGGATGCGACAGTTAATAATACAGGTACAGATGGACGTTTTTTCTCTTGGTTAGGACAATTTCAATGGGTACAAAGGTTATCACCTCGTATATTAATGCTTGCCAAAATTAATGCTCAACTCACAGGTGATTCGTTACTATCACCAGAAAAAATTACCATTGGGGGAGTTGAAACAGTACGTGGTTATCGTCAAAATCAACTCGTTGCAGATAACGGGGTAATTGGAGGGGTGGAAATTCGTATTCCTTTAACATCGAACGTTGAAAATCTACAGTTAGTACCATTTTTTGATATCGGTACACTTTGGAATAATAGCGGTAGTAATTTAGACCATCAAACCCTTGCTAGTTTAGGATTAGGCTTGCAGTGGCAACCCTTTAACGGTTTGGCACTGCGTGCAGACTATGGTATCCCATTAATTGGCGCCAGCGATAGTGGTAGTTCACTGCAAGATAACGGCTTTAATTTTTCAGTACGATATCAACCGTTTTAAACAATTTTTAATTTTTAATTTTTAATTTGAGCGAAGCGAGTGGTGTATCCTTTATTTTCTGAGTAGATTCTCCACAACAAAGAAAATATTCACATAATAAATATCGTGGATTTTTGATTTATCCAAGCTAAATTATTTATGAATCGAACACAGCAGCCAAAAAAAGTCAGTATTAAAAGTATTTTTTGTTTATACTTAGTATTTATTGAATTCAGTGTATCCCCCCCGGTTCAGGCACAGATAATACCTGATAGCACCTTGGGTACAGAAGCTTCTCAACTCAATCAAAATCAGATAACTAAAGACGCACCAGGTGACAAAATTGACGGTGGTGCAACACGCGGCATCAATCTGTTTCATAGTTTTAGTGAGTTTAATATTCAAGATGGGCAACGTGTGTATTTTGCCAACCCCACTGGGGTAGAAAATATATTGACGCGGGTAACAGGTAGGAATGGGTCAAATATTTTCGGGACGTTGGGCGTAGCTGGTGCAGCAAATTTATTTTTGATTAATCCCAATGGAATTGTATTTGGGCAGAATGCTTCTTTAGATGTGCAAGGGAGTTTTGTTGGGACAACAGCCAATGGAGTGCAGTTTGGGAATCAACAATTGTTTAGTGCCACAAATCCCCAAATACCTTCATTACTGATTGTGAGTGTGCCTGTAGGGTTGCAGTATGGGCAAAATCCGGGGGAGATTCAAACTCAGGGAGCGAGTTTAAAGGTTCTTAATGGTCAAACCTTAACTCTGGCAGGCGGCACTGTAAATATTGATGGTGGGCAGTTGTTTGCGCCGGGAGGACGGGTGGAATTGGCAGGGGTGGCAGCACTAGACGAGGTAGGGCTGACGCGGCAGTTGCAGGAGTGGCGATTGAGTTTGCCAGAGGGATTGGGCAGAGCGGATGTGGCGATCGCTAATGATGCGATCGTGGATGTTAGCGCAGGTGGAGGCGGTAGCATTGCCATTACCGCTCGAAACTTGACGATCACTGGAGTAGGAACACAGGCGCAAGCAGGCATATCAGCAGGTTTAGGGACTATGGGTGCTCAAGCGGGAAATATTGATATCAACACAACAGAAATCGTTAGTCTCAATGCAAGTCGAGTCCTTAATAGAATTTTTCCAGGCGGAATAGGTAATACTGGCGACATCCGCATCACCACAGGCTCTCTCTTTCTCACCAATGGGGGACTGGTAATTGCTGGCACGTTTGGTCAAGGAGATGTGGGGAATATCACCATTAAGGCTAGAGATGCGGTCTCCTTTGATGGGGTGAGCAGCAATGGATTTTCCAGTGCCGCTGCTAACCAGGTGTCTCCTAGCGCGAACGGTCAGGGTGGTAACATCAGTATCACCACAGGCAAGTTTTCTCTCACCAACGGGGGGAGAGTGGTTACCACCACGTTTGGTCAAGGCGATGCGGGAAACATCACCATTGCGGCGAGAGATGCGGTCTCCTTTGATGGGGTAAGCAGCAATGGATTTCCCAGTGGTGCTGATAGCTCTGTGAATCCTGGTTCCGTAGGGCAGGGGGGCAATATCAGCATCACTACAGGCAAGCTCTCTCTCTCCAATGGGGCAGTAGTGGGTGCGGTTACGGTGGGACGGGGAAATGCAGGGAATATAACTATTACGGCAAGAGATGTGGTGTCCATTGATGGTGCCGGTGGTACTTTTAGCTCAGTGGAGCGTGGAGGCATAGGCAAGGGCGGCAATATCAATATCACCACAAGTGTTCTCTATGTCACCAATGGAGGGGAAATCGTTGTCGGTACGCGGGGTCAAGGAAATGCAGGAAGGATCACCATTGAGGGAGATTCGGTTTCCTTTGATGGGGTGGACAGCAATGGATTTCCCAGTGGTGCTTTTAGCCAGGTGTCCCGTGGAGGCGTCGGGCAGGGAGGTGACATCCGCATCACTACAAATAAGCTATCTTTTACTAAGGGGGCGCAAATGAGTACCAGCACCTTCGGTCAAGGAGATGCGGGGAATATAACCATTACGGCAAAAGATGCGATTTCCTTTGATGGTGTGGGCAGCAATGGACTTGTCAGTGGTGCTTTTAGCGTGGTGGAATCTCCAGCCATTGGTCAGGGTGGGAAAATTACGGTGAATAGCGGACTGTTCTCAATCATCAACAAAGGTATATTGTCTGTCTCCTCTGAAGGTCAAGGAAATGCAGGCGACCTAGAAGTAAATGCTCGTCAACTCCTGCTGGATAATCAGGGATCGATTGTGGCACAAACAGCATCAGGGGAGGGTGGCAATATCACGTTGAAAGCCCCAGAACTCTTGGTATTGCGACGGGGTAGCTTTATTTCCACCACTGCTGGAACGGCTCAGTCCGGGGGGAATGGTGGCAACATTACCTTTGATGGCAAGTTCATCGTGGCGATTCCCAACGAGAATAGCGACATTAGCGCCAATGCCTTCACTGGCACTGGTGGAAATATCCAAATCAACTCCCAAGGTATCTTCGGTATCGAGTCCCCTCCAAAACCAACAGATAAAAGTGATATTACTGCCAGTTCAGAATTAGGCATTTCCGGTACAATAAATCTTAATCAACCCGATAACAGTTCTATTCAAAACAGCTTTACCGAGTTATCGCCAAACGTTATTGATACCAATGCACTGATTGCCAATAGCTGTATTGCACGCGGCAGCAAGCGACAAGAAAACTCTTTTACCATTACAGGTTCTGGCGCTTTACGCAATAGTCCAGGCGATGTGTTAATTTCCACCTATACAACTGGTGATGTGCGTAGTGTTGAATCCACATCGCGTCCTTGGAAAAAAGGCGACCCAATAATTGAGCCACAAGGATTATATCGATTACCTGATGGGCGATCGCTCTTAAGTCGGGCTTGTAATTAAAGGAAATATTGCCGCGAGCGCACCTTGCTTTGGAGGATTGGAACTTGGCTCTTGATTTTGATGGTTTATCGGCTCACCACAAACTGGGCAACTAGAGAGCGCATCATCAGTAAAAAGGTTACAGCTAGAACAGCGCATAAACTTGACATTACCCCGTTCTTTGCTGGCTTTTTCGGCATAGTGACCGAGATCGTCGTAAAAGTTGAAGAAGCGCCCCAGCCGTAGTGCAGCGATTTCAGGACGAGACGTTACTTCAGCAATGTAGGGTGTAATCAGTGCGCTCACTTCTTGCGCTATAAGTGTGGGTGATTTATCGGCTTTCTCGCCTTCTTGAAAAATTACTTTGACTGCTTTAATGCGCTGCATATTGTCGGGATGCAAAAAATTCCAGACATAGGGATCTGTGGCGGAATACTCGGTGCGCTCAAGGATATCTTCTATCCCAGAGAAGAATTTGTTAGCAAGTACCCGTTCATAACTATCTGCATGGGCAAACGACCGATACAGCGTGTCGGTATCATCCAATAAGGCATCAATCAGCGTGCGGGCATAGGTTTCGTATTTGGCAAAGGTAGCACGGCTGAGGTCTTTGCGATCTAATCCTGCGGCGGAATCGCAGGCTGCCATGTAAGACGTACCTGTACCGAAAGTCATACCAGGTGAAATTATGGGGTTGGAGAAGAGAGCAGCATCGCCAATCGCACACCAACCGTCACCAGCAAATTGTTCCGCATCATGTGCCATGTTGGTGACGGAAAACCAAGGAAACTTTTGTTCTGGGTAAGGCTCCTCTACCAACTCATAATGTGACATCAGCCACTCAATTGCCGGATGTTTCTTGACATAATGAGCGAAGCGATCGCCAATACTACCATGTGAGTCGTCCTGGTCAGCACGGATGGTTAAGCCAACGCTGATCATCTGCTCACTTTGACCACCATACTCAGCTTCTAGCTCCTTACGAGTGGGATAGGTCGGGTCGGGAGCATCCGACTCATCTAATAAGCGTTTAACTATCTGTGCTAAGTTGGCATCCGGTGTTTTCTCCCACGACACCAACGTGATAAACCACATCCAACCACCTGGAAAAGTGATATGCCGTGTGGTGGGATATTCCCAAAAGCGCAGAGCTACATCCTTCTTTAATTTGAAGTAAGCGTAATAAGCGTTGCAATTGAAGGTATCATACATCTCCATATTTTTGCGATAGACACCAAAATGTTTAGGTAACATACTGGCAGGACCACTAGCATCTACTACCAGATGGCTATGCAAAGTGATATGTTCACCCGTAGCGGTTTCGCAGACTAACTGGTTGCCTGCGGCAGTGATTGTGCTTGCTTTCGGGATAAAAGTAGTGTTGGTCAAGATATCGATCCCCCGACGACGGACAGTTTCTTGCAACACCATCTCTAATACCCGTCGCTCCACCTGGAAGGTTTCTTCAATATCCACTACGTCAATCTCCTTTTCGAGTTGATCTGTGTCGGGATGAGTGTGGAAGAAGCGCAATCCCGCTTTTTTGCCAAACAAACGGCGCAACACTGGCATCGACAAGCCCATAGCACGGAACGCCCGCACCGTTGTGCTCAAAGTACTTTCCCCCACTTTGTGTCCAGGTTTGGCTTTCCGCTCCAATAGGGCAATGGTAGTCTGCGGACGCATCTTTTTGAGCATAGCTGCGTAGAAAATCCCAATCGGTCCAGCCCCAATTACCACTACGTCGTAATTTTTTTCTGTGTTGTTCTGCTGTGTCTGTACGTTGTGGGCAAACATTTCTGTGTTCATCATTTTTGCTTATTCCTTTTTGTTGTGTTGTATTTTGCCGACTTTTTTATTACCAAGTCTTGCGAGTTAACGCATAATTGTTTGCATGTTGATGCATTGACTGAAATTTACTTCAATGCTAGTACCAGCTAAATTGGGCTTGTAGTTAAAATAAATATTGTATTTATCGCAAAAATAGCAAATAGCATATACAGTTTTATGCACAAAAAATGCACAATCATGTAATCCTAAAGTATAAATTATGCAACTAATTTTGCAGAAAAGGTGAATACATTACGTAGTTATTTTGCTTAATATCAGTGTTGTAAGAAGCTCAAATTTCAACTATTACAAGCTATTCAGGAAAATAAATATGCTATCTATTCCTCATCAAAAAAAATCCAACACTATTGCAAATAAAGATTTGATTGAAAATCCCACCGAACCATATTTATCCTCAACGATTCCTCAAAAAGAAAGTCCGAAAAAAGCCTCTCCTCAACTTTCGATGATATGGGTAAAAAAATTTGACGGAACACGCGATTGCTTAGTGGCAAAGTGGGTTACTAGCATACTTTGAAAGCTTAGAGGAATTTGACTTATTGCTATTTATGGAGTGACTGGGAGCAACACCATCAGCAGCTTTTGTCAAAACTTGGTCTATCGCTTCTAAACGGCGCCGTTGATCCAGAGCAATACAGTTCCAACGCCAACGTTCTGACCACACGGGGTACTGCTGCAACCGAGTTGTATAGTATGTATTGCTTGGATTAGCACAAATCGAGAACAAGCCGACTCGTGAGTTACCAGCCTCCAACTCTCCATTGTTCTTGCGAAAAGCTTCAACTCTTGCCCACAATATAGCCTCTTTACCCTTTAATCCTTGTTTGATAGCATCTGCGTAACGCTGTGCAAATGTATTACTAACACGAGGAGATGCTTGATTCCATTGGTCAATCGAATTCAAAAATACTTCTACATTTTCTTCTGGATTTAACCCAGCAGCTTGCATTTTATGAACTAATACAGAAATACGACTTTGAGTTCTTTTTAAACAGCCAGCATCTGCATTTTGTAAATTAGCCCCTCCTCTACCTTGGTCACTGCACCACCCTCTGTTATTAACTCTGTTTCCAGGGTCAACATGCCCGTAGTATAAAGAAGTTTTGTTGCCTTCAATAGTACAGTTACCTTCCGCAGCGCACAAAGCTAATACTCCTACCGAAGAATTATTGGCAAATAAAGTATTTAGCTTACCTGAATAAGATGCATCGAATTCACTCAGGCTTTTTAACCCATCAGAGCCAATTTTTATTGCAGGCTTACTAAACACAAAGATAACGATACCAACTAGTAATAAGGCGTTGAGGAAATCCCACTTACGCCCTAACTTGTGTAAATACATGAAAGTTAACTAAACAGCAACATTAAAATAAAAACACCTAAAACAAAACCTATCCACCAAGAAACAGAAAATGCAATCAGTAATCCAATAACCAAGAAAACTAACTGTTTTAATAGCAGTGGTAAACTACACCAAAAGTGCAGTGTTTGTTGAACAATATTCGGTTTCCAGGGAGCTTTAGCTTTCATATGCCCACCATGAATTAGCCAGTGAGCAAGTGGACACAGGGGAAGTACATCTGTCCACAGCACTTCATGTCCCAAATGGCGATAACTAACACCCGTATGGTGTATACTATACTTCCCGTACTTTTTAGATGCATATTTCCCAATTCTGACCCAAGGAAACATTGAGCATCGGTAATTACATTGCTTTAACCAACAGTAGTGCTTATTTCTCCAAGCATCAGACTTCATGTACAAATAATAATCACTTGGGGAAAGGTATTTTTTCGTTTTCATTTACAAACCCCTTGATTGCGCCATCCGACTAAAAATTCTTTGAGCAATTCCACAAGTCCTAGGGTCGCGAATTGACTTCAGTATTTCTACGCCTTCGGTTAAATCAAATCTATCCAACGCGGCGATTAATCTAATGGCAGTAGTAAAATCAACCCCATTGGCAATAAATTGACCTTCTAACCCAACCGGAAACTGTAATAGCAGTTGCTCTGTATCTTGCAATGCGTCATCTAAAAAATCGCTATGTTCTGAAAACGTATATGCAGCGGCATAAAGTTGCTTTAAAACAGCTAAAATTCCTGTTAAAGCTTCAGAAACTAACTCAGAACGTTGATTATTTAATACTCTATTTCTCGACATAATTAGAACCTCAAATCTTTGGCAGTAATAAAACCCGTAGAAAAGATAAAATTTTTGTTCAGAGAATAATCAGCGTCTTGTTGTAAAAATCTCATAAATTCCTGATGCCCTTTGGATGTACGTCCTACTGGACAACCTGCACTTGCATCATCAACCAACTGCTGGTCATGTGCGCTATGTTGATTGGCGCCAATTAACGCGCGCTGTTTCAAATCCTCTTCATCAGCCTTACCGTTACGGTTTTTATCACGCAATATATCAACAGGCGCCACTTGTACCAAAGCAAGTTCTCGGTTCTTATGCATACCAATACGCCATGCTTTATACCACCCCGGTACTTCTATATGCGCCGCACCATCAGGATTCATTGGTTGCTTTGTGTAATGGTTTCCTGGCTCTACAGACGCATCCCAGGCGCCAATCAAGCGCGGAGTCGGATTGACTTCAACTAAAAATCGACTGTCATTAAATTGATTGGGAGCGTTATCGTTACTAACACCATTGGGAAACATTCCTTGAACGTAAAAGATGTTGTAACGACGGGCGCCAGTTCTCAATTCCCAATTATGAGCGCGCGCGTAAGAAACAAGTGCAGCAGCTATTTTGTCTGCTTCTTTTACCTGTGTAGAACTTATAGAACCAATGCCAATAAAACGGTTTAGCTGAAGTTTGCTCTCAACCCACGCATTAACACCAGGATGTACAATCACAATTGCCATAATTAAAGACAATCCAAAACAGCAAACACGTCCCCTAGCTTGGGCAATAACATTTTGGCGAAGTGCTTCTTCTACTGCTTTAATTTCCTGGTACTGGACTTCTGGAGGGAGGTATTTGAGTAGGTCGGTGGCTCGAATTGGCATAAGGCACCTTGTCTATAAGCGTCTAGCAAAGTTTGGCAATCTTTATTTGTGGGTTGTTTTTGCGCGCGATTGCTGGGTGAGGACTTTGAGCGCATCAAACTTTCCAAGTCGGAACGTACATCAGTTGTTAGTGCTGTGATGTTAAGGCGCCAGTTTGGAATTAGAGCAAATGAACCATAACCAGGGCTAGCCATATCTAAAACAAACACAATAAATACGGCGCCTGTAATCAGCAAGCTCGACGGAGGAATTTTTATCCAAGAGGAGTGGGGGAGTGGGAGAGGGGGAGAAAGGGGGAATTTGAAAAAGTTCATATCTGTTGTTCCTAATTTATTACTTTGCCAATCCCCCACTCTCCCATTCCTCCCCTCCCCCACTCCTACTGTGCGCCTGTCCAATTAGTTAAGGGTAAAGTAGTTGTGGGTTGTTGCGGCTGTTGTACAGTTACTCTTGGTTGTTGCCAATCATTACTAGCGCCTGAATTTAACCGTACTGCTTTATCTAAGCTGTCACCCGCTCCCGTTGCAACAGTACCAAATCCATTCCATACTCCTGTTGCAACAGGTTTACCAGCATTAACAACACCATGACCAAATCTAACTGCTGTAGGAGCATTTTGTGGAAGTTGTCTTGGATTACGAGTTGCAATCAGTCCACCTAAAAAGAATTGAGCAACCCATCCACCCACAATCAAAGTACCGATGCCCATCGACCAGAAAGCAAACGACCTCCACGGTTTGAACGGGTTGGTGTGACTAGCGACAGTACCCAAAGTACCAATAGCTGCACTGGCGCCGTTTTCCATTGCTGGTGTAATGCCACGACTATAATTTTGTCCCCAATCATAGGCACCTCTTGCATAACGTCCAGCACGATACGCGCGTCCATGCCAGTTTGACCCTCTGTTGTGGCGATTGGTGTAATCGTCGTCAGTTTCTTCGTAATCTGTATCCATAACATCAGTACTTAAATAATTGGTTGAGTGTAGCTGTGGTAAATTGGTGCCTCTAAGCTGTTTTCTAACCATAAATACTCCTTAAATGACAGTAGTTAATTTGGCTCGGAATCAAGTCCCCATATATCCTCTTGCTCAATTAGTTTTTGACGAAACTGTTCAGTATCAACTGGGTCTTCTGTAGGTTGTTGAGCCGAAGTTGGAAGGTAAAGAAATTGAGGACAATATTTTTGTACAAGTTGTATGTAGTTGTATTTGTCTTTTCCATCAATACGAGTCGCAGGTGGACCCTGCATCCAATGGGGAATATCAACTCGTAGTTTCTGACGTTCTCCGCCATCAGGACGAATCAAATATGCCCAACCCGCACATCGCTTGTTACCCTCAACATTTCTATCCGTTACGGCTTGAGCGTATAACCAGACAATCGCGTCTTTTATCGTTTCTGATTTACCAGCCAGAGCTTTGGCGCCGCCTAACATTGCTTGAGTATCACCGTGGCTAGCAAAGGATACAGACATATTGGATTGCCGCACAAATTGCACCACTGCTTCCCAGAATTTAGGCATGACGGCAGCATCGATATTATCGACTTCGCTTGAATAATTGGACATTTCATCAAGCGATAGATGAATATGAATATCTTCAAACGGTTCGTATTCCTTTGTTTCATCACCAGCTTCAGCAATTCTAAAAAAAGCAATACGGGTAAACTCACGAATCGCGTTTGTAGCTTCAACAAAGTTATAACCACGTCCAAAAACTTTAATTCCCTTCCAATGCTGACCCTTGGCGAAAGGGTTAACCATCCATACCAAATGACCAAGTTTGATATGTTCAGCAATTAAATAACCAAGCTTGGATGTTTTTCCGCTCCCTTTCTCCTTACCAACAATGCCAACCGTATTTTCGTAAACCAAGGATTTTACGTCTCCATATTTATCTTCACTTGCAGCGCGCGGTAATATTTGGCTAACTGCATCAACTTTATTGCTTCCGAGAATAGATTCATAGGCGCCTGTTTGATAAAAATTTGGAGCTTGCTTAGAAACTTGAGAATTATTTGGTAGTTGGCGGGTTGTATCAATTTGGCTGCTTTCGCTCTTAGTATCTCTAGCAACACTTTTAACTTGCGTTTGCGTATTGTTTACCTCAAATAGATCAGGTTGAGACTGTTGAGGCGAAACGTTTTGGTTCGCTTGTAACAAGAGTTGAGGTTTGGCATACTTATGCCGTTTTTTACTAGCCAATTCCCAAAAAACTAGACTTGATGGTCCTGCAACTGCTAAAACGGCGCCACCAATTCTTAAAAATGACTTTACTGGTTCCGGCATCTCTACTTCGACTGACTGCTTTTGCGTAGAGTATGGAGTTGCTGGCTGAGTTATGGCACTTGTCGTAAAGCTACTTGTAAACATCCAGCCACCTACCAGTAAAGGTATAGGAGCAAGAAATAACTTACTACTCATTTTGTTCCTCCTTAGTTGGTTTGGGAGGTTGGTCTAACGGTTGTGATTTTTGTTGTTTTGGTTTTGGCTCCGGTTTATATTGCTGATAATCAGATATTTCTGCAGCTTGTGGGTTTATTTTGTTTCCAAACCAATCGGTCTTTTCTAATTGCTCGGCAACAGGCGCCAATCCTTTAACTCGTAATGCTTCAACTCTCGTATTTTTGATATCGGATAAAGCTTTGCGCGTATTTTGGGCAATTGTAATCAAGTCGAAGCGTTGTGTTGTTTCCCTCCTGCTATTTGAGATAATGTTAAGTTTTACTAAACCGCTGGCAGTTAATTCGGCAGAGTCGAGAGGAATTGTTACCCATGAATCTGTGCTTGGGTCAATATATCGTAATTCTGCTTCTTTACCAGATGCCCCCAGGTTGATACGTTTAAGTGCTTCAATTTCTGAGCCGTAATTAATCACCTCCTCGTGTTGGTTGTATGCTTGGTTTTGAGGGTTATTTTGGTTAGCAACTATTCGGTTACGGTAGCGCGCGGAAGCTTCTAGAACTGCTGCTTGTAGTAAACCAGGATTGCTTACCATCCCAGAACTGTAATCATTGCGCGTCACATATTCCCGAAAGTTAGTATCGCTTGCCTCCAAATTCTGAGATTTTTGTAACAGTACTTGCTGCGTCTCTTGTTCGGGTGTCAGTTCTTGTGAACGTTTACCCTGCATTATTGCTGCAATCGAAGCAATTAATATTGAAATTACCGTCGCGATAAAAATTGATACGAGCCAAGGGTTTGTAAGTAAAGAATCTAAACTCCCAGATTTGATAATGTTGATAAGCCCAGGTTGTGAAGGCGCCTGGTTAAGTTGAAATTTCCCATGTGGGTTTGGAACCCAGTCCGCATCAAAATCATGGGAGCTATATTCATGGTTTTGGTAATTAGATGGCGAATCAGTAAACTGCATTACTGCCTTTCATGTAAAACTTGCTGTCTGTAATGACGAAGAATTAATGCTGCTAGCACTATTCCCAGAATTGTTCCACCCATGCCAAAACCTACAATCTTTAAGAAAACTGGTTTTGGGGGTACGGTGATAGCAACAGCAATTGTAGTACTAGTAATGGTTGTTGTAATCGCAATAGTCGTAGCAATTGCTCCCCCTTCAGTCATATAGTTCGTAATGGTTTGGCGGTCAGTGATAACGGTTTTGTTGATAGTTGGCGCCATCACTTGTAACGTTTCTGCTGCCAAAGCAGGTGCCGCATCAATTATTTCTTCGACACATGGGATGTTGATGTAGTCGTTTTCTTGGCACTCGGTAGCGATGTTTGTTTTGCCGCTGCCAACACTGGATGTTCTTCCTCCCCCCAATTTACCGACGTTCCTAAAAAATTTTGCTCGAACTGATGCTCGATACTTTCAAATGCGGCGCCGAAACCACCAACTGTTTGGTTGTGTATAATCTCAGATTCTTCCACACCGTTTAAAATTAAATCCTGGGTTTGACGTAGGAACGCTTCTCTAAATAGGGTGTAGCCAACTTGAGATATTGAATGAGATTTGAGTAACAGTTGGTACAGGTCATAGTGGTAGCTACCAGGTTTTATTACCTGTGGGTCAACACCAATGCGCTGCCTGAAGAATTCATCTAAATTAAATCTGGCGCCCATTGTCTGTTGTTGTGCTTGCGCCTCGGTTTTGAGACGCAGCAATTCTTGAATACCTTCAGAAAAGCTGCATGAGCGTTCCCTGCAAGCAGTAACGAAAGCTTGAACTTTCTGGAAATTGTCATCGCTAATTGAGTTGTCGGTAACTGCGATATCTAAAGCTTGGCAAATAGCTTTTAATTCAGATACTGGTATTTCAAGCTGCTGTACTGCTGCTGACAGATTCATTTGCTTGTTCCTCCTTCAATTTATCAACCAATATTTTGACGAAAAAGTTATCTTGTTCCTCTGGAGTTAAAAACTCAGTCACAAATGTGTACAAGTCAGTACGTCGGATTTCGCGAACGTATAATTTTATTCCTCCTCTGCTGACGACTTCTTTTTGGTAATCGACTTGCGCGACTCTTAAAAAGCGATTAGCAACGTAAAAGCAAGCTAATAATTCCAAATCAAGACAGCTAAATAAACCTCCGCGCTTTGGTGATTTGATGTCAGCATACTCACACCAGTTTTTGATGGTTGTTACGCAAACACCTGATTCTTTGGCTAATGTAGTTTGGGAGTAAAGTCGTTGTACATATTTCATGGAGCCAATTTAAATGACAGTCAAACTCAACTTGAAGTTGAACTAAATTCCAGTTTGGATTCTGCTCACTCTTCAGTTGCATAGCATTACTTTTTATTTAACACTCAATGACTTTACGATTACCTACATTTACGCAAAAATTCGGTAATTAGCTCACACAAAGTCACAGACTTATTTACAGCATTTTTGTGTTTATATTGTTTGCTGCTACAATAATTTTCTTTCATTACAAATGATGTGTAAGCAATGTATTGACGCTCGTTAGAACGCTTATAATAGTCTCTCACTTCGACGACGTGCGATTGGCGCCTTGATTACAATTCGCAGTGTAAAATTAGAGTAATTACAATGCCATCTTTCAATGTACGAAATTATACATGTGATAGTTCCGAAATAAATAGCATATGATGATAAGAATGCTGGATTTATATAAAGCTAGTTATATTTATAATGGGTTTGAGATATGAGACACTTGCTCAACACCTAAAAATGATTGAGGAGTATTAAATGAAAGTTAGAGCAATAAAACGTGGTCAAATTATCGAATTACTAGAACAAATTAACGACATTCCCGATAATACAGAGATTTTAGTAGAGTTGCAGGTGCCCTCAGCTACTACAACACAAGAGGCTTTAACGTCGGACGAAAAGTTAGCAAAACTTAATCAATTATTTGGCACCTGGAAACATGACATAGAATTAATAGAAATATTTACAGAACTCGATAAAGGTCGTCATACATGACTACTTGGGCTATACTAAATTATAAGCGCTTGTTTTCTTGGACTTACAAGAGTAAGCAATTTTTTCAGTTCATAGTGTAATAGTAAGTAGTAAATGATTCAAAGTTAATTCAAAACCCCAAAAATTAAGATATTTTGCTTCCAAAAATTAAGATATTTTGCTTGAATAGCTTGCGTAAGACATGTTTGTGAGAGTTAGATTATGGAGAAAATAACATCTGAAATATTCCTTCAGCGATATAAAAATGGGTGTAAAGATTTTCAAAAAATTATTTTGGAGTATGCCGACTTGAGCAAGACCAATTTTCAGCAAATTAACCTGCAAGGTTCTCAGTTAAGTTATGTTAACCTGAGTGGAATCAATTTGCGGGATAGTACTTTATTAGCCGCTCAATTCAGCTTCTGTAATTTTAAGGATTCTAAAATTGAATCTTGTTGGCTGGAAAGTACCAGGTTCAGTGATTGTGATTTTAGAGGGGCTAGTATAACCAAAGCAAATTTGACTTATAGCAGTTTTATTCGAGTCAATCTTCAAGGAGCAAGGCTTGAAGGTTTCGGAGAAGAATTTCCCTTGTTTTTCAATGTTGTTAGAGAAGACGGTAAATTCATTTCTGGTTACACCTATGAACCCTAAAATATCCCTTAAACTATTTGCAGAATAAACAGGGAAAAGTTTATATTTGTTTTAGGGACAAGGTGGCGCCTCCTAAATTATTAATTATTTTCCAACAATTGCTGTAATTTAAAAATTAAATGAAAACAGCGTAGTAATATGCCAACCGAATAGTGGTATGGCTTTCCGTAAAACCAACCTTCGATAGTTCTCTGGTTGTAACCAGTTAATAACGTGAGAGTGGCATTACAAGCTTTCATGTATCCAGTTGGGTTACGTTCCCCAGGAGTTGGAAGTTCTACATCTGGAAAAATTACTGGTATCCATCAGATGCACCACTCGGATGGGGTCATTGGTTTTAAAAGTTCAAAAAATATTTGTTTACTCTTAGGGTTATCCCGTGTTGAGATTAATATAAATTTCGCTAGCCAACGCGGAATTTTTAGAGCTTGTTGTGATTCTTTATCTGGTATTTGCATTTAATCATCTGTAATTATTTTGTACTATGCATTCAAGAAGGGAAGTTTTTAAATATTTAATAAAACTTCCCGGTTAATGGAACGATTAGCAGACTTTAGTTCAACAGTTTCGGTTGAGGCTGTTCAACATTCTGCATCCAAGCCTGTATCGCTGTAACTTCGGGAATTCCTGAAGCAACAGTTTCAACAACATGTTCGTGATATGAATTAGCCACATGGCTGGGATGCTCAAATTTATCTTGTGCCCAAGAGAGGCACATGCTTTTTACCAATTCGTCAACTTGGTTCTCTTCCAGTTCGCTTGGACGCTCGACTTCCTGAAATTCCAGCCATTCGATTACGCTTTTTACCGGATAGTTCAACAAAGTACGAATTTGCTTAACCCGTAAATCTTGATTCGGTTTCGATGATGGAGGAACAGCAGCTTGATATACTTGAGTTTGTTGTTGTGGTAAGGGAACATCTGATAAAGAACCAACTAATCTGGATTGAACGCTGCTAATTATCTCAGCCCAATCAGCATCCTTGTTCCACTCACAACGAATCCTGGTTTTAGTAGCTGCATCATAAAGCCTACAAAAAACTACATTTTCTTCACCAGGCGCCGCAGCTATAATGAGAGGTTTTGAGAAATCTTGAATTTGTGATGCCGATAGAAGGAAGGTTTTTGCAAAGTTCGTTTCTATTCCGGTTCTGATAACATAAAGCTCATCCGCCGCAACAATAATATCAAGCTTCATGTTGTCCTTACCTTTGAACTCCTTACTTGTTAAGCGTAGATTCTGTAGATATCCGCTCAAAGCTCGTTGTTGTACGGGAATCGTTTTATCGTTGTTGATGTCATAGTGGTACCAGAGGTAAGACTCACCACTTACTTCTCCATTTTTGACATACAGATAGATTGGTTCCGGTGGATTACACAGTCCTAGTTTTATTTCTCCAACCATTTTGATTTCTCCTTTATGATCTGTAGTGATAGCAGCGTTGTTACGGCAGTTGAGTTTATTTACGCGATATTTCAACTTCAAACTGTGGCGCCTGCTGTATTTGGTACTAATAATTGTACTAAGTTGAAAATAAATTCGATGGCTTTGTTGTGATATTCTCGTTTGTGAAAAATAGCTGGATAAGAGCAACTCTCGTTTTTGAGAATCGGTAATAAATACATGTATTGCGACGCGCGCACTCTTGGAGGCGCCTGTTTGTACTTCTTGCTGCTGCATGGGCAAGGTTTCTTGCTTGTAGTGCCATGCAATGTAGTTGTAACATTTAGTCCAAGTATTAGCCCTATGGATTTCTATACCATTGATTTCGACTAACCAAGGCTGGGTAACAAAATCATCGCTATCATAAATAATTTTGGCGAGAAGTTTTTCACCTGCGTATATTTCATGGTGGTAAAATGATATCTCAACTGCCTTGATGTCACTTACGGGCTTTGTACAGAAATTTGTGGCAATTTCCTTTATCGGTTCTGAGCGCCTATCATTCTCAAGCGCTTGCCACGTGTCGGTTGAATACGTCATAATTGTGTATTCCTGTAAAGGTTCAAAGGGCGATCGCACGTTTTCCAGACAGGGCGGTCGTCTTTTGTTATCCCTTATTGTCTACCAACTCTAGACATGTGTCAAGAGGCAATAGACACTACTGTTATTGCAATATCGAAAAAATCTTCAATATTCGTGTCCAGAACTTTGAGAAGGACGGAAATTTTTTGGAAAGATACTGTAGATGCCGAATGCTCATACCTTTCAGGCTCCTCTAGCATATGAATGTACTGGTGTGAGATACGCTCCCCAAGCTCTGCTGTTTTTTCTGAGATTGCACGAACAGAACGTCCTCCTCGTAAGACTTTAATCCGTTCTCCCAGTTCTTTGTCCCAATAAATAGAAGCAACATATTTTGTATCCAACATAATCTTTTTTTGTCTATTGGCATTTGACATAATTTAACAGATTTTATATTCTATAGTTACTAGACAACAAAACGACCGCCCCCACCAACCTTGTAAGGAGCGATCACCCTTGCTGACTATATTGCTAGGCGCAGAACATGATTTTTAAGATTGTTATGCGTAATTTTATGATGCCATATAAATCCTAGCAACAGTAGACATATAGCACTATGAGCAAAATTTGTAAACGCAACTGATGCGATATCGTGATACAATTACCTATTCTCATTCGTCAGTTGAGACCAATGCCTGTGCAGCGTCTGCCAAAGAATGAAGCAAATGTATTGACGATTTAATTTTGTAATCACCACAAACCAAAGCAAATAGCTCCTAAATGCGGCGCCATAACTAGTGAAGCCGCTCAATGAAGAGTACGCTTTTAAATACTGAAATCTGGTTCAAAAATTGGAGTTTTTTATGAACACAGTTGATATCGAGGAAACGAACTTCCAATTCCAACACCTTACTGAATGGCTAAATAGCTCAGTTGATAAAGAAATCATTGCCCTTAACGTTATATCGCTATCAGGAACAACCCTATGAATATCTACTTTATAGCTCCAGTATCTCACGCCGTAACGATGGGCGCCTGCGTTCCGGGAGATTTAAAGAAATACCGTCACATTGAATCTTGCTTCTTCACACCAATGGGAGCGTAGAATCATGCTTACAATCAAATTTTCTACTACGATCAGTAATGCTACTCTTGGTAAGTATTTATGTTACTTATAGATACACATACCAGAGATTACCAACTATAAGTAGTGTTACTTTAAGGAGTAAGAGTTAGGAAATGCCTGTGCTTGTAAAATTAAAGAACACTAGGGAAACTAAGGGTTTCTCTCAAAACGAGCTAGCCAGAAGAACTGGCTATAGCCTGCAAAATATTCAAAAAATTGAGCAGGGGAGAGCCGCCTCGATTACTTTTGAAGCTCTTGGAAGATTTTGCAAGGTACTAGAGTGTCAGCCAGGAGATATTTTAGAATGGCTGCCAGATGATTCTGACGACAAAATCCATTTGGCGCCAGCTACATCTGAGGCGCCGGAAGAAATCGCAATTAGAGGTAATTCGCCAAAACGTACCAAACATCAACATCAAACACGCATGATGATTATCGACGGTAATAAAGGTGTGGCATAAAAATATGATTTTCTAATTTCTGGTTATTTATCCCAGAAATGAGAATCTATTATTAATCTCCTAATTACTTTCGTTGTTTGTATCAGTACAACAAAAATTATCAGAACGGCATTTGTGTATATGCTGTTATATTTTGATGCGTTAAAATATAATGAAATATTGACAGTGTATTAACAATTTAATTTTTTAGTTAGCACAAAAATAACCCAGACACAAGAAAGGCGACATCTCTACGTTTGTTGCTTTACTATCGTGCATCTACACATCTAAACCTGGCTCAAAAATAGGAGTTTCCTATGTACGCAATTGATATCTCTTCAACAAACTTCCAACCCAAACACTTTACTGAATGGCTTTCTAGCTCAGTTGATAAAGAAATTATCGAGCTTAATGTCATATCATTATCAGGAACAACACCCTACGAGTACCTGCTTTACAGTCCTAACATCTCACGGCGTAACGATGGGCGCCTGCGGGATGGAGATTTAAAGAAATATCGTCACATTGAATATGGAGGATGGTGGTGTAACGGTATTGACCCTCTCGACAACTACGAGCCAATGATGTGGGGATGCTTCAAACCAAATAAACCTAGACGTGATTATGAAAAAATTCACAAATTTATAAAATATGAGCATCCACCCAAAGAAGCAACGCGCGTATTTTTTCTGCAAGTGCCAAAAAGGATTTGGGAAAAAGTTTCAGAGCGTTGTGGTATTCCCATCACAGAAGAAGATTTGCAACAGAAGCATGGATTTTGGTACTGGGTTTGGCGCCGTAATGTACCGATAGTAATTGTTGAAGGGGCAAAGAAAGCTGGTTGCTTGTTGAGCGCTGGTTATGCTGCAATTGCAATACCTGGAGTAAATGGTGGCTATCGCACTCCCAAAGATAAAGAGGGCGATATCATTGGTAAACCCAACCTCATACCAGATTTGAAGCATTTTGCTAGTCTTAATAGACTTATTACTATCTGTTTTGACCGAGATAATAAGCCGGAAACAGTAAAAAACGTGAGGACAGCTATTAACCAAACGGGGAAGCTACTTTCACAATCCGGTTGCTGCGTTAAGGTAATTGATTTACCAGGGCCAGAGAAAGGAGTTGACGATTTTATGTTTGCCCAAACTGAGACAGCGTTGCAGGAGGCTTTCTCGGAGCCGGCAACTGCTTTTGAGAAGGCAGAAGAGGCATTTGAAGCGCTTTATGACAAAGCCGAATCTTTAGAGATGTGGACAGTCAAGCTTTTTACTATGTTGACTTATCAACCCGCCATTACGCTTGAACAGAAATTTCTGGGAGAAATATCAACTCCGGAGGATGAAAAGTTGATTATTCTTAAATCAGCAAAAGGAACGGGTAAAACAGAATTGCTAACCTCGGAAGTCGCAAAAGCTCATGCACAAAGCCGTAGGGTGTTAATTATTACCCATCGCATTCAATTAGGGGAGGCGTTATGCAACCGTTTTGGAGTCAATTATGTAACTGAAGTGCGTTCTTCGGGTACGGGGGATTTACTAGGATATGGAGTATGTATAGATTCTCTCCACCACCAAAGCCAAGCCAGGTTTAATCCAAGCGATTGGTATAACGACACCGTTATTATCGACGAATGTGACCAAGTATTCTGGCATCTTCTTAATTCTTCAACAGAAGTTGCCAAACATCGTGTTTCTATACTTAAAAACCTGAAGTTGCTAATTCAAAATGTTTTAAGCAGTCCAAATGGAAAGATTTATTTAGCAAGTGCTGATGTATCCGATTGTGACGCTGACTACGTGCTTTCTTTAGCAGGAGAGATTAAGGTTAAGCCATTTGTAATTCTTAACAATTATCGACCAATCAGCGGGAAATGTTACAACTACGACGGTACTAATCCCAAGCATTTGATTGCAGCTTTGGATAAAGTAATTCCCCAAGGCGGGCATCATCTCCTGTGTTGTTCTGCTCAGAAAGCCAAATCAAAATGGGGAACACAAGCTTTAGAAGAAAGATTTCGCCGTAAGTTTCCACATTTGAAAATTTTGCGAATTGACAGTGAATCTGTTGCAGACCCGTCTCATCCAGCTTACGGCTGTATTGCTCATCTCAACTCGATTCTGCAGGAATATGATTTAGTGATTGCTTCTCCAAGTCTCGAAACTGGTGTGTCTATCGATATTCAAGGTCATTTCAATGCTGTGTGGGGAATATTTCAAGGTGTTCAATCTGCAAATTCCGCGCGGCAGATGTTAGCAAGATTGAGAGAAACTGTTGACCGCCATGTCTGGGTAAGGAATTGTGGCATGGGGTTTGTTGGAAACGGCGCCGCATCATTAGGTGTACTGTTAGCAAGTCAACATGCGGCGACAAGAGCAAATATCGCGCTACTGTCCGAAGCTGATAACGCTGATTACAGTTGCATCGATGAGAATTTTCAGCCCGAATCCTTACAAACTTGGGGCAAGCGCGCTTGTGTCATCAACGCTCAAATGCGGTGCTATCGAGAATCAGTGCTTCAGGGTTTGGTAGAAGATGGTTACACAATTATTGATGCGGAAGATGTTGAGGAAGAAGAGAGTGACCAAGTATTCGTATCGGTTAAAGCAGCTTCTGTGGAGTTACACGAATCTGAGTGCCGCGCGGTTGAAGCAGCAAAAGATATTTCTGACGCTGAGTTGGAAAAACTACAAGACAAGCGCGCGAAGACTAGTACCGAACGTCAAGAAGAACGGAAAGCAGTATTGAAAGAACGCTATGGGATTGATGTGACGGCTTCTTTAGTATGGAAAGATGACGACGGGTGGTATCCCCAACTGCGCCTGCATTACTTCTTGACCTTGGGACGAGAGCATCTTGTTGAACGTGATGCAAAGACAGCCAAGACACAAATAGAAGAGGGTGAAAATGCGATTTGGAAGCCGGATTTTAACCGAGGACAGCTTTTACCTGTGGTTTTGTTGTTGGAAAATCTTAAAATTAGTTATTTTCTGACTCCAGAGGTAATGTTTCGTGGTTCTGACCCACAACTCCAGCAGTTTAAAGCTCTGGCTGTGCAGCATAGATATATTATCAGGAACTATTTGGGGGTTTCCATTTCCGAGAAGCTAGGCGCCATCACGATTGTTCAAAAAATACTGAGTAAGTTGGGGTTGAGATTATCCTACGTTGGACGATTTGGGAGTAGGGGTCATAGGGAAAGAGCTTATAAATTCATTGAGCCAGAAGATAAACGTGATGAAATTTTTGCAATTTGGAAAAAACGTTATAATCCTGAGTCCGAGGCAGTTGAAATGGATGCAGCAGCGAATGGTAGCAGTATATTCATGTTTATGAAGATGCAGCTACTGCCTACTGTCCATTATCTTCGTGTCCAGCATTAATAATATAGAGATTATCTAAATAGATTTTGGACACAAACCAAATTTATCCCCAAATATTTATTCAGGGGGGTTGGGTCTGTGGGCAAGTGGTGAAAAATGCGAACATAAGGCTTTATCCAAGCCAGGAATAGAGACAATATTAATGTAAAAGTTTTTATGCTCCCGGTTTTTAAACAGCACCGTTCGCGAAGCTGTTTATGGAAGATTGACCGGCTGGGTGCGGTCGGGCGCGGCACCGCGCGGGAATACAAGTAAGACAATTAACCGTACTACACTGCTTCATTCATATGAACTGCTTTTTGCTGCTACCCTATCGAACGGCAACTGTTGCCGTTCGGGAAAACACAGCCAAACATGGTTTTTGTGAGCCTTGTTGAAGAGTGAATTGAGGGCACGCTAAACCAAAGGCGCCATTTTAAAGGGTATCGAAGAGGAGGCTTCCAAGATAAGTAGTTAGTGCCGACGCAACGGTGCCGACTTATTTGAGTACAAATATACGATTACTTTCAACCTCCAACATCGGGTTTTTTATGCGAATAAAGATTTATTCGGAACTAGGTGTCACGCGCTTCGCTTAAATTCAAAATGCAAAATTCAAAATTCAAAATTACTACTTTTCTATTTTGAATTTTGGTGCGATTCGTTGGTAGTTGAATCACGGTATCCAGTCCGTAAATAAACTACCCAAGGTGAACACCTAAAGTAACCTTGAACTAGGAGACCGATGTAGGTGAAAATCCTACCAGCAAGGTTCATGCTTGACTCCTTACCTGCCCACAGTGACCAAACTCGGTTTTTGGAGGCTAAAGCTGGGAACAGGGCGCAATCAGACTACTGTTATGGGTGGACACTGGCGCTAAAAGGGAGTTCCTATGGTAAAACAGATGCCTAGAAAAGTAACCTACAAAAAAGCGGGACATATCCCTAGAACCCGACTTCATCAGAGTCAATCCCCGCCGTATTTCAAAATAATAACGGCAAGAACCTGGGGGTCTGATGGTTAAATTGGCACTGCCTAAAGGAACAAAATAATCATCTCTTGGAACGAAGAAAAACGAGTTAAAAGTCTTGGGGAGGTCGAACCCCAAGTAGGTAAGACGAGATACGGAAACCTTTTAATTCGGGTAGGATGCGACGTAACTGTTGCAAGGTATTCAGAAAACACTTCTTGGAGTAAGAGCATGATTGGACGCATAGAAAACTATAGCGAATCTTGGAGAAATTTACCGTGGAAGAAATTCCGCCGTAATTTATTCCGCCTACAAAAACGAGTGTTCAAAGCAATTCGAGCAGGGGACAAGCGTAAAGCAATGTCTCTTCAAAAGCTTATCTTGAAATCTAATGCGGCTAAATTACTGGCTATCCGTCAAGTAACACAATTAAATGCTGGAAGAAAAACAGCAGGACTAGATGGTAAAAAATCCCTTACATTTAAGGAACGTTTTGAACTTCTCGAACTGCTAAAAGCAAAAAGTAACAATTGGAAACACCAAAAGTTACGAGCAATTCCAATCCCTAAAAAAGATGGAAAAACTACTAGATTGCTTAAAATTCCGACGGTGTGTTCATATTGCACCTCGAATCAAGACAGTTTAGGGATATTTT
>ERZ1066119.155-NODE-155-length-52788-cov-77.994406_pt1 | contig 52788 bp, 46 predicted proteins | sample MGYA00382766_ERZ1066119 | MGnify/ENA primary metagenome ERZ1066119 (study PRJEB33369, sample SAMEA5778349) | biofilm metagenome | biome: Industrial cooling water; feature: Water cooling tower basin; material: Biofilm | place: United Arab Emirates | collected...
ACAGGCAGGGGAGAGGAGAAGATACAGGCAGGGGAGAGGAGAAGATACAGGCAGGATGCCTGTTCCACAAGAGGGCATAAATACTCAGTTATTTTGTGAAGAAATAATATATTTGTGTGAGTTCAATTTAAAGTTGGTATCAACAAATTCTTACAAACTCAGTATTTCTCTTGATAAAAAATTTTTAATACTAGAAACGTTTATTGATTATTATCGGTTTACATACAGATGCTTCTCTCAGGCATCCACAGCACAAATTAAGTACTATCTCGGTTCCTGTTTCAGTAACAAATTTTATATCTTGGCGCTATGTACTTCTTCAATTTATAGCTGTCGAAGTCTACTAAAAAATGTGCAACACAAGTTTTGATGTTGTTTGATAAACCAAATAATGAACGCGGTGCCAATGCCTACCTTAGTTACAACAAACTCCAACGAACTGAAGCAAGAAGTCTGGCAGTTGTTGCGCTCCTATCAGCGAGACAAAAGTGCTGACATTCGTAATCAACTGGTAAAACTGAACTTTGGACTAGTCAGAAGAGAAGCTCACTACTGGATTAATCAGTGCCAAGAAAGCTACGAGGATTTGCTCCAAGTAGGTTGTTTAGGGTTAATTCGTGCGATTGAAAGGTTTGAAATATCTAAAGGTCATGCTTTTAGTTCATTTGCAATTCCTTATATTCGCGGTGAAATTCAGCACTATTTACGTGACAAAGGTGTTACGGTTAGAATTCCCCGTCGCTGGCTAGCTATTCAGCAGCAAGCAATAGGAGTGTCGCGTTCATTACGTGAGAAGTATAATCGCCAACCAACGGATGCTGAAGTGGCAGCAGCACTCGATATTTCAACTGAAGAATGGCAAGAAATTAAGCTTGCTTGGGCAAATCGGGCACCTTTGAGTTTAGATGTACCAGTACAAGACGGTGAAGAAGGCGCCGCGAGCTTGGGCGAATTGGTACCCGATAGCAACTACCGCAGTTTTCAACTCGCGCAAGAAGACCAAATCCGTTTACAACAAGCACTGCTTCAACTGGAACAGCGCACTCGTGAAGTTCTAGAATTTGTGTTTTTACACGATTTGACGCAGAAAGAAGTTGCTGAACGTATGGGAATTAGTGTTGTTACGGTTTCTCGTCGAGTCAAAAAAGGACTAGATTCGCTGAAAACCTTAATGGGTGTAGAGTAGAGGCGATAAAAGTTTACCTAAGAGTTTAATAAATATGAGCTAAGTAAATACTAGGTAAACCCGCCTTGCTCTTCAAAAAAATACGTATTATCACTTATATATTAGTGACATTTAGGACTACTGAATTATTCAAAGTTAGGTTATAACGGAATGAGATTTCACCTTAGAAACCAGGTTTCTGTTTCTGGTTGATTTCGATTAAATTTGTTTCCAATGGCTTTTGACACTAATGGGCAGATATTCAAAAATTGCAGTTGCAGCTATTGCAATTCTTACAATCGCAGGGTGTTCATCAGAGGGAGGGGAACAAGCAGCTGCTCCTACTCCTACAACTGCTGCTACTCCTGCCGCAACTTCAGTTCCAGCATCAACACAATTGGCTCAACCATTCAGTAACCCAGTTATACCTGGTAAACCGCAGGTAACAACAGTAGCTACTGTAGCAACTCCAAATTTAATTCAACCGACAAACTCAACTCAAAGAGCAATAGATATAACTAGAGGCCGTCCTGACCCATTTGCACAAATTGTTGCTCCGTCGGTTCCAATTATGCCAACAACATCGGCGCCAAGCTTTAGAAGAGTGGTACCAGTGTTACCGACATTGCCGGCAAGAGTTTCGAGTGTGGCTGAAAGTAACATAAGACGTAGAAGTTCGGTAATTTCAGCAAGAACTCAACCGCGTATAGTTCCAATGAATCGTAGAGTCATTGCGAAACTGCCATCACCAGTAATTCGCAGTCGTGGTTTTACGCCAGTGTTACCCAGAGTAATGCCACAGGTAGTTCCAAATCCTTCACTGGTATCAGTACTTCCACCGACACCACAACCAGAACTAGCGCGAGCAGTTGCTGTTACAGGTGTAGTGCTTGTGGGTAGCGAGCCTCAAGCCATTATCAAAGTACCGAATGAGCCAACCAGTCGCTATGTTCAAGCTGGTGATAGACTTTCTAGTGGACTATTGGTAAAACGAATTGAAATGAACGAAGGCTCAGAACCAGTAGTAATTTTTGAACAATTTGGCATCGAAGTTGCGAGAATGGTAGGAGAAGGAGCAGCGGCGCCAGCAACAACAGCATCTGCTGACAGCGCACCTCCAGCACCAAACACTGTTCCAACCGGAGCTTCGTAAAAATGCACATCCACAACGTAACGTGTGAAAAAGTTGAATTTGCTGGACTACCTTTAGCGGTGTATCGCGAAATAGCGGCTCATCTACGCCAAGTTGAAGGTATAGAAGTTGAAATAATTACTCAATCTTCTTCTTCATTTGACTACAACCAAAGCCAAGTTGAATGTTTACAACTTAGTAAGGCGCCTGACTTACCAGTTGAAAATAGCAAACTAGTCGAGCAAATCTTGGCTTACTATCAAAATCGTTACGCTTAAATTGTACTTAGAGAGCAAATTCAAATAGGTAAGACGATATCACGTCAAGTTGGGTTGAGTTTGTCTCTGCCCGTTTTTTTTGTTTTTAGCTAAAAATGTAACCTACCATACCGTGCATATTGCGTTGTTTGGGTAAAAACATGATGTTTCAATAAAAACAACAGAATATGTGATGCAATTAGTAATAGAGCAAGGTAAACTGACAAGCAAGGAAATGCAATTATTACTCTTGGCTTTAGGTTTTAACATCACAAACGATGGAACAGTGGCAATTTCTTATACAAAAGCAGGGCGAGCGCGCTTGGCAGCCCTTAGAATCTGCTTATGCAGAAATCGTTGAAGGTCGATATCGGATAGTCGCGAGTTCTGACAGTGTAAATACTGATGTAGAAGTTAGGGTTATTTATCAATCTCCCTCCGAAATACCACCCAGGCGCCGAATTCATAAGCGATTACGTCGTACAAACTCAGAAGGTTTAGCAGCGGTAATGCCTTTTACCGACTTTACCCCTGGAGTATGGGAAGTTCGCTGTTCAGGCGATTTAATGTCTGATATGTTTGGCAACTCATGGCAGCATAATCTTCGTTTACAAGTTTTGCCGCTCATTGCCACAACTGAAATTACTCCTGGTAATAATACAGAGGGTTACGTTGTCTCTAACCTTCCTATTCCTCCTGCTCCCCCTAGTTTTTTAAGAGTAGATGTAGAAAATACGAACACTGATTATACGGTTGATACGGATTATACGGTTGACACGGTTGACACGGTTGAGATAGACAATACGGGTTACACGGATGATACGGGTGAGATAAATAATACGGGTGAGATAAATAATACGGGTGAGATAAATAATACGGGTGAGATAAATAATACAGGTGAGATAGATAATATAGATGTAATTGTTGATGAGCCTGTTGGCTTAAGTATAAACAGTCTTGCTTTGTCAATTCGTAACAGCGAAATAGAAGCAATTGTAGACCAACCTGTTAACCCGGTATGGGTGAGAGGTGATACAGCAGAGCAAATATTGCAAAACTTAATTGAGCTAGCACTTCCAAATAGCAATTCTTTATTGGAGGAAGAAAATTCTGAGTCTTCGCAGTTAGAACAACCGTTACCATTGGTTTTGCGTCTTGATGAACAAAGTTATGTAACGCAATGGGGACGTTCTTTAACTATATGTGGACGAGTCAAGTTACGAGATGATGATTCATCACATCAAGATGATACCTCTGATTTTGAAAGTGTTGGCGCCGGAGAGTTGCGTGTTGAGTTACGTTCTCCTCTTGGTTTAGAAGTTTTAGTACAGCAACAAAAATCAATAGGAGAAAGACTATTACCTTTTGGTTTTGATTTCTCTGTAGAAATTCCTGCTAGTTGTGAGTCTAAGTTAATTTTGGCGGATATTTATTTATTTGGCGCCTTGTCAAGTGTGGGAGATGCAATATTACTAGCAAGTCAGTCTTTTATTGTTACAGCAGATGTTAGCGAGTTATTAGCCTCTGTCGCAACTGCGAAACCTAGCGAACCTGATATGCTAGATGTGGCACAACCACAGCTAACCCCAGAACCTGAGAAGACAGTATCAATAGATTTAGAACTTTTTAATTTAGCAAAAACAGCTAGAGGACAATTTACTCCGTTAGTTACACAACCATCTCCCAAACGCGCTCTACCTCTACGTGTCGATGATTACAAACCAAAAAGCAAGGAAGTAGAAACATCTCAATTATCTGACTCCTCTAGTTATGGTGCATTAGCATCTAGTATTGCTAGTTCTACTTTTCCGTTTCTGAGAAAAAGACAATTACCCATTGAAGACGAAGCAGCAAGTAACATCCTTGTTGAAGAGTGTCTTGAACAAGATAATCTAGAAGTACAAAATATTGAGCTAGAAAATACAGAGCTAGAAAATATTGAGCTAGAAAATATTGAGCATGAAACTCTAGACAGTAAGACTGACACAATGGAGGTAAATGTTGATGTTTCGGAAACAACGAACCATGCTATTACAGATAATGCTGCTGTAAGTAATCAACACCATAATTATACAGAACAAAACTCAGAGCCATTACGAACATCGACTTTTTCATATAACGCTGAAATGGCGAATAAACCTTATGTGTCTCCGTTAATTAAAAAATGGATGCAAAGTCAAGGTTACTCTACATCTGAAAATATTAATTTAGAGTATCAAAATTATCCTGCTTCGATGGCGCCTCAAAATGTGCCTAATCTTATTAGTACACAAAACAGTACAGAAAATCAAAGGGAGGAGGATGAAAATAGTGATATCTCTCAAGAGCCTTTAGAAGGCGCCTTACATACACAAAGCATAATATATAGTGAGGCAGATACAGGTATACAGTCTGTACAGGACGTTCCAGAAAAAACAGAAGAAATCAAAACAGCATCTACTTGGATAGTGCAGGAAATAGTAGTTGATGATATAGAAGAAGGTGTTGATAATACTCAATTAGAGTTAGACGAAACTTTGGCGCCAGAAGCATCAGTAGCAGAAATGTTATCTTCTTTACCATTCAATCTTGAAGACATTGAAATATTACCAGTACCTCAAATAAATGTACCAGGCAAAGAGCTAGTTTCTGGTAATACGATTCGAGTCAGAATCTTATTAAAAGAAATGCGTCCGAATACGTGTATAAAATTATGGGTAGAAGACTGTCAAACAAGATGGTTATTGGAAGGACCACACATATTAACAGACTTGCTACCAAATTCTTTTGAGTCAGGAATGGAAGTAATAACCGAATTAAATATTCCATTTGGCTGCGTAGAAATACGTATAGAAGCCGTATCATTAGACATGGTAACGCAGTTAGAAAGCGATAAAGCGAGTGTTCAACGTACAGTTGTTCCACCCGACTTGCCAGTTTTGCAGTTTGATGAGCTATTAGGGATTTAGTTTAAGCAAGATGTTAAAAATCTTGAGAATTTGTAAAAAACTGCTTGAAATTAGAGTAAGCTCAATTGTGATTCGTAGTTTAGTTTAACAGGAATCTTTACTATGTCAGCATCATTTTTACCGGCTATCTTGGTTCCCTTAACGTGTCTTATCTTTCCGGCTATGACTATAATTTTTATGACGCTATACGCCGAAAACGAGAACGTCATTAAAGAGTAAGCACATGTAGCAATGTGGGTTGGGTTGAGTAACATCGTCAACCCAACCTAAGAATTAAAATTAAAACCACCTGCTAGACAAGTAAGCAGGTGGTTTTTGTTTTTATATAATCGGTTCTTATTAGATTACATCGAAGAACCAAGACCAGCGTAGGCGCCGTAAAAGAAAATGCCTACAACAGTAATTACTCCTAACCCTGCGACTGTAGCGACAATCCACAGTGGTATTCTCCCACCTCCAGACACAGCTTTCTCCTCCCTTCACAAAATAGAATAATTAACATTATCATCATTGGTAAATTTATATACACCAATGATGGAAACAAAATCAAAAGTTACTTAGTTAAAGAAGTAACTAGAGAATAGAATTCCCAGAACGAAAACGAGCAATAGTCCGAGGTATAAAGAAGTTCGGTTTAGCTCAACGGGTTGATTATTTGGATTTGGTGAACGATCCATAATATCCTTGTATCCTTAAGTTCTAATCGTTGAATCCTATCGTTGGATGAATTGCATTGATGCGATAGCACCTAAAAAGAAAACGGTGGGTACAGCTAGAGTGTGAACTGCCAGCCAGCGAACCGTAAAAATAGGATACTGAATTGGTTGGTTTATGTTATTACCGCTAGTCATAGTTTGATACTACTTGCCAATATATTTTTCTACTTGTTGTTTTGCTTCAAAACGGTTGTTAACGATTGGTACTTCGGGTCGCGATTGAGTAAAGTACTCATCTGGACGGGGAGTACCAAAAACATCATACGCGAGTCCGGTGCTAACAAATAGCCAACCAGCAATAAACAGTGCTGGAATTGTGATGCTGTGAATTACCCAGTAACGAACGCTGGTTATTATGTCCGAAAACGGACGCTCTCCAGTGGTACCTGACATTGGCTCTCCTACATGAATCTGAAACATTTAAAACCCTCTGCTAAGAGTTTCTCACATTTAGCAGCGGATATTACCTCGTCTATTTTGAGACGAAGTAAAAGTTAAACTAGCAGCGCGCGACATCATGTAGCGCATATCCTACTTGTTTATTATCCTACAAAGTTTAGAAAGAGTTACAAGTCGCAACGTTTTTCTCATAAAAAAATTTACAGTAATAGTGCTGAGTGCTGAGTGCTGAGTGCTGAGTGTTCCTAACTCTGCTTCTTTACTCAGCACTCAGCACTTTCTACTCAGCACTATGCTGCTGATGCGATATCAGGTTGATACTTAAGTAAGTAACCACCACGGTCTCCTAGTACAAACCCTTGGTCTTGTGAGAAGAAAACGACTTTAAACAAGTTAGCGGGTACTTGTTCGACATCACGGTCTTTTTCCCAGGTTTTACCACCATCGGCACTGCGTAGCAAGTTACCGCTACCACCAGTAACCCAAATTTCATCGGGTGTACGATATGCCATATCGAGTAAACCCCAACTGGTAGAAAATTCTGGATATTGAGCTTCGAGCCATTCTTCTGGTTTTTCTGGGTCAGAAAATTGAAGTTGACCACCACGCGCTATCATCCACATCTTTCCATCTGAGGTAAAGCCCATGTTTTCGACGCGACGTGAACTGTTACGGTTGTGAGGAACCCATGCGTTTAGTCCAGGTTCCCAAGTTGAGTAAAAATTACCTTTTGCGGATACTGCTACGTATTTGCCATCTGGTGAGCGTTTCATGTTACGTACAAAACCAACAGCTTCAGCAACTTGAGCTTTCCAGTTTTTACCACCATCTGAAGTTTGATAGATACCGCCTACATTGGTCGCCATTTCCGCTTTATTATCACCTAATGCCACAACACTAACAGGGGCGCCAGGTAATTTTTCGCTAAGAGGAATTTGCGACCATGAGCGACCTTCATCAGTTGTATGTAGCATCAAAGCCGGCTCTCCAACTATCCAACCCTCTGTACCAGAAAAGCTAACGGAAGTCAAACGATAATTTTCGCTATCGAGTTGAAGGGGAACTTCCTTCCAAGTATTACCACCATCTTTAGTTTCTAGAACAGCAGAATTACTACCTACTATAAAACCATGTTGTTTATCTGAGGTAAAACCAACATCAAGTAGTTTTGCATCCGTGGGCACAGATATTACAGACCAAGGATTGTATGCTGTGTTAGGAACGTTGCTACAACCAACGCAAATCAAAATCACTACAGCCGTCGTCAATATTCGCCGCCAAAATCTAGCAATTAAAAGCATTAGTATTTTTTTCGTATTTCGTTAATGTTCAAATTAAAACGTTGTAGAGACGTTACATGTAACGTCTCTACATGTGTTATTGCAAGCCATACAGGCTCATAAAAAGTAAAAAGGCTGCTGCTAGACCACCAAAAATCAGAAGGTTCTTTTGCGTTGGGGTTAGTGTATTCACGCCTAAGCCAAAACCAAGGTTTTCTTTGAAACCTGATGCACTACCCGCAGGACCAATATTGACAAAAGCTGCTTTCTTGGCGCCGCAAACAGGACAACGCCAAATTAGAGGTAGTTCATCAAAAGGTCTTCCAGGAGGGATATCACGTTTATCGTCTCCTTTTTCAGGTTCGTAAACGTAACCGCAGGAACGACATTCGTAGCGGTCTAACTCGGTAGTTTCAGCACTTTCAGCACTTTCAGTACTTCCATCAACGTCTGGCGTTGTGTCAACTACTGGTTCATTTTCGTGTTCGCTCATAGCCCCAGATGCCTGGTATTTTACAGGCGAATCTTAAATATACGTTACAAATTATGACACAAGTGTTAGGTTTTTCTATCACAACCAAAAACGAATCAAATTACCTGACTATATGTTTTATCAGATTCAAAAAAGCTAAGACGATATAATGTATGTAAATTAAGGTAACAAAGTTCGTTTCATTCTCTCACGGTAGAAATATATTGTGTTTGTCCTTAGCGGTTACGAGTACCTTCTAGGCTTCCTGCTTGTCTGTAGCCTAGTTCCAGCCCTAGCTCTCAGTGCGTCTAAGCTCTTGCGACCCAGTGGGCGCAACCCCGAACGACGCACAACTTACGAATCTGGTATGGAACCAATTGGTGGCGCCTGGATTCAGTTCAACATCCGCTACTACATGTTTGCGCTTGTTTTCGTGGTCTTCGATGTCGAGACAGTATTTTTGTATCCTTGGGCGGTAGCATTTCACCGTCTGGGGTTGTTAGCTTTTATAGAAGCGCTTATTTTTATAGCGATTCTTGTAGTTGCCCTAGTATACGCATGGCGTAAAGGAGCTTTGGAATGGTCTTAGATGCTAATGCGGCAAAAGAGATAACAACTCAACAAACTGAGCGTATCTTAAACCCAATTCAGCGCACGACGGTAACCTCTGACCTGTCGGAAAATGTTATCTTAACAACCGTTGACGATTTATATAACTGGGCAAGACTTTCGAGTTTATGGCCTTTGCTGTTTGGAACAGCTTGCTGCTTTATTGAATTTGCAGCTCTAATTGGTTCGAGATTTGACTTCGACCGTTTTGGTCTTATTCCTCGTTCTAGTCCACGTCAAGCTGATTTAATTATTACTGCTGGTACCATCACAATGAAGATGGCGCCTCAGTTGGTGCGTTTGTACGAGCAAATGCCCGAACCAAAGTATGTAATTGCAATGGGCGCCTGTACAATTACAGGTGGAATGTTCAGTGTTGACTCACCCAGTGCAGTACGTGGAGTAGATAAATTAATTCCTGTGGACGTATATTTACCAGGGTGTCCTCCTCGTCCAGAAGCTATTATCGACGCGATTATTAAGCTACGTAAGAAGATTGCTAACGACTCAATGCAAGAACGTGGTGTTGTAATCAAGCAAACACACCGCTACTACAGCACAACTCACAACATGAAGTCCGTTCCACAAATTCTCACTGGCAAGTACATTCAGTCAGAAGCACGTTACACACCACCGAAGGAATTAACCGAAGGTATGGGTATGGCGGTACCACCAGCGTTGCTAACATCACAAACACAAAAGGAGGCAACCGAACGTGGCTGATGAATCACAACCAGTAGTAGCATCCGAGAAAGCCTTAGTACAAGCTGGTACAGTTGCTCAGTGGTTAACAGAAAATGGCTTTGATAACGAGTCATTGGCGCCTGACAGTGCTGGAGTAGAGATAATCAAAATCGAAGCAGATTATCTTTTACCAACTGCAACCGCTTTATATGCATATGGGTTTAACTATCTTCAATGTCAATGTGGCATTGATATGGGACCCGGACAGGAGTTAGTCAGCATGTACCATTTAGTAAAAATAGCTGATAATGTTGACAAACCCGAAGAAGTGCGTATTAAAGTTTTCTTGCCGCGCGAAAATCCTAGAGTAGCATCTGTATATTGGATTTGGAGAACTGCCGACTGGCAAGAGCGCGAATCTTACGATATGTACGGCATCGTTTACGAAGGACATCCTAATTTGAAGCGCATTTTAATGCCCGAAGATTGGGTTGGTTTCCCTCTACGTAAAGATTACATCTCACCCGATTTTTACGAACTCCAAGACGCTTATTAATTAGTGCTGAGTGCTGAGTGCTGAGTGCTGAGTATTGAGTGCTGAGTGCTGAGTATTGAGTGCTGAGTGCTGAGTATAAGAAATAAGATTCCCGACTTCGTTAGAGTTGTCGGGAATTTAATTTTTTTCTACCACAAAGACGCAAAGGAAGAGAGTGTTTGTCTTGTGGAACGGGCATCCTTGCCCGTCCTTTCAAACAAATTATAATCACATTAGCTTATATCTAAAAATATGCTTTTTAAACTTTCACGAGTTATTTTTTTTACAAGTGCGGCTAGTATATGTATAACTAATATTTGTTTTAATTCCTCAAAGCTATTAGCACAAACCAATAATCAAAATAATCCTCAACTTGGATGTCTCTCCGGTTACTCAGATGGAACATTTCGAGGAGATAGGGCAATGACTCGTTATGAGTTTGCCGCTGCATTAGCTGCTTGTTTAAATCAAATTGAAAAAAATATTCCAAATCAAACAAACGGTTTGGCGCCAAAGTCGGATTTGGAAAATTTAGTACAGCGACAACAGAAATTAAATCAAGAACTTCAAGAGCTTAATAATAGAGTTAAGGACTAGGTGTTACTTTTTTGATGTTAACTAGGTTTAATTTTGGATTACCGTTAGTGTCAACTTGATAAGTTAATAGTAGATTTGCTTCATACCCATTTAGTGCTTTAGGGATATAGGTAATTATAGGAATTTGAAATCTGTTGTTTGTCAGTTTGAAAGATTTGGAAGAAGTATCTAAACTGAAAATTACTTTTTCTTTATTTTTTTGAAAAGCGGCGCCGTCATTTTTGGCTAAATAAGCGCGTGTATCTTTTACTAGCTGGTCAAATATACTAACTTGAACGCCATTAACATTAACTAAAGACACATTTTGTGGTTGCCATTTTCCCTCATGCACAACTAATACTAATTTGGAATTAGGCGCCCATGCTGCTGTTAATCCACCATGATTTTGATTAGGGAAGGTTTTAGAGTATTTAAGCCTGGTAATAATTTTATTCGTTTTGGGAACAACTAAATAGTTTTCGACTTTCTCAAAATCATCTTTTTCGTCAAGTTCTGGAGAATTACTTTTTCTACCCGGAATTCCCCATGCCATAGCATACCGTTTGTTTGGAGAGTTGGTAGAGTCGAATATTTGATATTTGATTGAATTTGCTTGTGATACAACTTGTAGTGGCGCCGTTTCTGCTTGAGTTGGTTTATAATTTCCAAGTCCAGGCAAGGTAAGCAATAAGACACCGACAGCAGCATTGTGTATCAATCGAGACATATAATATTAGTTGCTAGTATGGATATAATATAACTACACAGGCAAAATTGGTTTTACGTACTGAAAAGCAGCAAAACTCTATACTATATATAAATAAATATTTTCTCGTAAGTGGTGAGTTATGAGCGATTGGTTACAAGGTCATCAACTGCAAAATGCTCGGTTTACCTAGGTTTTTAGAAGCGGTTGATTATCGTATAATTTGATTATGGCGTTGATTAATGTGTCTGGTTCTATGGGTTTGGATAAATGCATTTGAAAACCTGATAAAATTGCTTGATGTTGGTCTTCTTCTCCTGCGTAGGCAGTTAGGGCAATTGCTTTTGGAGGTGTTTTTAATTGACGTATTAGTTCGTAACCGTCCATTTCTGGCATTCCTATGTCACTTATTAGTAAATCGTATTTTGATTGTAATAGTAGTTGTAGTGCTTGCGATGCTTGGGATGTTGATGTGACTTTGGCGCCGTTTTGTTCTAGTGTAAAGGCAAGGTATTCGAGTGAGTCTATTTCATCATCGACGACGAGAATGTTTAAACCTGATAAAATTGAGTCTGTAATGTAGGCTGCTGAGTTTAAATAAGCCTCTTTTGTGATTTGTTGCTTTAATAAGGGTAATTTTACTGTAAATATGGCGCCGTTTCCTTCTCCTAAACTATCAGCACTAATGGTTCCACCGTGTAGTTCGACTATTTGCTTTGCAATTGCTAATCCTAAACCTAAACCTCCAAATTTGCGTGTTGTTGAACTGTCTTCTTGATAAAAATATTCAAACACGTAGGGTAAAAATTTTGGATTGATTCCTTTTCCTGTATCGCTAACTGTAAAACAAACTTCTTGATTGCTGTTTAGTATAGATAACCCAATTTTTATCTGTCCATTCTGCGGTGTAAATTTTACGGCATTTGTTAATAAATTCCATACTACTTGCTGTAATCTTGTAGCATCGCCCATTACCTGTATGGTAGAAGAAGGTAAATCAAGTTGTAAGTCTATTGATTTAGCATCGACTGCTAAACGCACTGTATCAATAGCTGAATAAATTACATTGTTTAAATTCACAGGCGCCGTTTCAAGGGTAAGTTTACCTTGTAAAATACATGAAATATCAAGTAAATCTTCGATTAATTGAGTTTGTAGTTGAGTGTTACGTTCGATAACATCAAGCGCTTTTTGAGTACGAGTAGCATCACATTTACCAGTTTTTAGAAGTTTGACCCAACCAAGAATTGGATTTAGTGGTGTTCTGAGTTCGTGCGATAATACAGCTAAAAATTCATCTTTAACACGATTTGCTCTTTCAGCTTCTTCACGTGCTGCTTTTTCTCGCTGCAATAATTGCTCGCGTTCTTGTTCGGCAATTTTGCGTTCGGTTATATCTCTGGCAGAAGAATAAATTAATCCTTCATCAATTATTGGGTTTCCACCCCAAGATAACCATTTATATGAACCATCTTTACAGCGATAACGATTCTCAAGAGTTTGTGTAGGCGCCTCACCAGATATAAGTTTATGATATTCGGTAATTGTCCGCGCGTGGTCATCAAGGTGGACAAATTCGATAAAAGGTTGAGCGAGTAATTCCGCTTCGGTGTAACCTAGTGCATTTATAAAAGCAGGATTAACACGTTTTAAATATCCATCAAGTCCAGCAATGCATAACAAATCAAGTGAGAGCATAAAAAAACGGTCGCGTTCCTGTTGTGTATGCTCAAGTTCGCGTCTTTCTTGCGCTTCGTGTAAAGCTCTGTTAATAGAAGGTACTAATCTTCCTATACGCTGTTTAAATATATAGTCAGTGGCGCCGAGTTTTATTGCTTCGATTGCCATTTCTTCGCATATCATCCCAGAAACTAGAATAAACGGAATATTTGGCATTCGTGTGCGCGCTACTTTTAAAGCATCAAGCCCATTAAAATCAGTTAAGTAATAATCAGCAAGAATTAGGTCAAAATAATCACTCTCAAGCGCTGCCAAAAAACCACCATAGGTATCGACTAGTACTAAATCGTGTTCAATACTAAGTTTTTTCAACGCCAATTCTAGAAGTTTGACATCAATGGGATTATCTTCTAGCACTAGAAAGCACAATTTTTTCATAACTGACCTTCCTTTGTAGCTAGCCAGTTTGAGCATTTATTAAATGAATTATCTTGAATTACCCACAACATTTACTTTCTAGCCACGAGTACCTCTAGCGTTGAGTTTAAGGGAAAAAAATAGCTTTGTCGTCCTACTTGCGGCAGAAGACAAAGGTGTTAATTTTATATTTATTTACTCATTTGAGCAAAATGTTCTAGAAGTGAGCGATGCACAAAAATGTACCCACCACCAACTTTTTGTAAAAAAATGCGTTCTGTAGCATAGTCAAGAAAACGCGCATAATTCCAAGGAATATGACCGTTAAAATATAAAATACAGCGTAATATAAAGTGTTTTATGCAAGCTTCACCACCACCTGCGGCAACTCCAAACAATAATCCAAAGGCGCCCCAAATTACAGTTCGTACTTGCAGTAATGCTATACTAGTAAAACCCAGTAATCCTAATCCGATTAAACCAAAAATAATTGCATTTTTTGCTGACTGCCAAATTCCCTGATTAGGATACGTCAATGTTTGGATACTAGGACTTGTTAATCCACGAGTTAGTACAAAAATTATTCCTAAACTTAATCCAAATACTGCACCTTGCAACCATTTTTCTTCATTGATTTGTGTAATTAAACTCTGTAGGTTAGATGGTGTACTTATTAGCTCCGCAGTTAATTTTAGCATCACACCAAAAATTGATCCTAATATAAGTCCTACAGCTAAATGCTTTCTCACGTTTTTCCAAGACCAATTGAGATTTTCAGCGGGATGAATTTTACCAAAGCCAAAAATTTTCCAAAAAAACAGTTTTGTAAATATGAGTACAAGTACTACTCTTTGAATAGGTAAAATTAGCATTCCTACAGGTGTAGTAATAATTAGAAAAACTAGTACAAGACCACTTATATAAAGAGGTTGCCACTTACCTAACCAGTTGGGTTGCATTCTTTCAATAAAAAATACTGTCTGTGATTGCTTTTTAAGTTTTTTTGCTAGCCAAATTAGCCAGTGGGTTGCTTGTTTTTGTGAATATTGATGACTAATGCTTCTGCGAGAAAACATTCTTTGAATATACTTATCAAATAAATGCTGGCGCCGTTCTTCCAAGTTCATGTGTGGTAAGTCTGTAACCGACAAATCTTGATAAGCCAAAGTCATAATACTTAGCATCAAGGGAGACTTGGCTAATTCTTGCATTATTATGTCAGCTTGCAGAGTTTTATATAATGCTTGGAAAGGTAAACCAGCGTTATGTAAATATTGGTGTATTTGTTCTAAAGTTAGTGGTTGTATAAACACTGCACCTTGAAAGCGCAAGCGATGGGGTAACGCTTCATAATCTTTGATGCGACTACAAACAACAATTTGAGTTTCACCGTATTCTTGGCTAAATTTATTAATCGCAGTCACACAAGCATCTCGAAGTTCGGCGCCAACTTCGTCTAACCCATCTAAAAGTAATAATAACTGTTGATTTTTAACCCAAGCTCTACCAATTTCTTTAGAAACCTGATACTTAGTATTAAGTTCTTGTACTAACCATTCAGCAATTGGTATTCTTTCATTTGCCCAAGCCGAAAGGTTAAACACTACTGGAATTGGCTGCAAAATATTATATTCAGCTTGCGCTATTAAATCGCGCGCTAATTCTAAAAGTGTAATTGTTTTTCCGGCGCCAGGTTCACCTAAAATTAATAACGAACACCCGGCGCCCATTTGTTGAAATAAATTCAATACTTTAGTATTACTTGGTAAAGGTTGCCGAGCTAGTTCAGGAGTTTCCCATAGCATACCCCAAGGACGGTCTAAAGCATCGAAGCGGTTTTCTAAACCCAATTCAATTAATACGACTCCATGTAAAGAAGTTTCTAAAACACCTTTTATCCAATAGTTTTTGACTTTATTAAGTAATATTTGTCGATGACGGTATTCTTCTCTGCTGTATGAAATTACTTCTACTGGACTTTTTGAACTGTATCCAGAAAGCGGAGTTGTTTCAACATCAGCTATATCAATTATTTTATTAGGTGATGGCGCCAAAAAGTCTTGAGGTTGCAAGTCTGTCAACATAGATGAGGCATTATTATAACGCTCACCAGGATGCGAATAAGTCGCTTTAGTTAAAACTGCTGCTAAATGATTACTAATATCAACATCTTGGCGCCATTCCTGTATATCATAAGAATGTTTACCAGTAAGTAGAAAAATTGCCGTCATCCCTAAGCTATAAATATCACTAGAATATACAGGTTGACCTGCTGCTTGCTCAGGTGGCATAAAACCCTGAGTTCCCACAACAATACTATGAGGTTCACCCTCATCATTCAACGCAGTATTCATTACTTCCTTAGCAATGCCAAAATCAATTAAAACAGGTTTACTATCTTTTTGGCGCCAGATAATATTACTAGGTTTAATATCTCGGTGAATAATACCGTGTTTGTGAATATAATCTAATACTGGTAATAAACTCACCAACAACTGAGTAACCAAATTTTCACTCAACACACCCTGCTGCTGATGCTGTAACTTTTGACTTAAAGTTAAACCCTCTACCCACTCCTGAACCAAATAAAAATATTCTTCCTCAGCAAAATAAGCATACAGCTTGGGTATTTGCTCATTCCCTTCACCCAACTGTTCTAAAATAGCAGCTTCTCGATTAAAGCGTTGTTGTATAACATCATAAGCTTTGGAATTATTCGTAACTGGTTGAAGTTGCTTAACAACACAAATACGACGCGAAGGCAAATAAGTATCCTCCGCTAGAAACGTTTCCCCAAACCCACCCTTTCCTAACGCGCGTATAATTTGATATCGATTGTTCAACAATATAGATTTCATTCCCCATACACTCTCCAGAATTAAATATCTTGTGGAATGGGCATCCTTGCCCGTTCCATTATAGAGGGCGTAACCAAAATACCTTTTATAGACAGCGTGATAGCAGCAATTTCATATATTGTAGTACTAAAAATAAAGTTGATATTAAGCACTTGCAGCGGACAAAGAATTTATACTACAATTGTAGTATCAATAAAATCTCAAAAACATATGATAGTCAAAACATGGATACGGCGCCATCTTGCATTAAAGCGACCATTTTATTAGGTAAAGCAACCTAAATATACAGGAACGTTTGAAGTACATGTAACCGTTGATGCGACATCAGAAGCAGCACGGGATAAGTTTTGCTGTTTATGTAAAACTTTGGGAGTAAAAAGCGTACTTATCGAGTTACCATCTGGTGTTGTCGCTCTTCAATTGATGACCGCATCATATCATCGCGGTACATTGATTAGCGTCAAGCAAGAAGCATATAAGCTCGCGCGTGAATTTGAAAGAGCGGGTTTTGCGGTCGCGCGTGTCAAAATAGAAGCGATGGTAAATAACCAAGATGTTCCAGTTACAGATAGACAAGCGCAAATATTACCTACAACGAATTACTTTGAGTTTCACGTCAAGGTAACATTGGCGCCATCTGATATAGAGATGCTAGCTCAATTCTGCCTTCATCATGACGCGCATTTATCAGCAAACGCTTTTAAATATCGGTCACATGGACAACAGCAGAGATTTATTACCATGCGAATGTATGGTGTAGGTTTACATACTGCTCAGTCGCGTTTTAATACTTTGCTTACTGCATTAAGAGCCAAAAACATCAAACTTTCAGTTAAGCTACAGGAATATAGCGTCTTCGATAGCAACATCAATCTTGATGCTGGATGGTTTGGAACTTCCTATAAAGGGGGGATGAACGATGAATAATATGGAGCAGTTGGTTAAAATTTCCGAAGCAACAAATCGTCCTTTAGACGAAGTACTAACATACCACATACTCGAAAGTGTGTTGCGACGAGTATCTAACTCTATATATATAGATGAGTTAGTGTTGCGGGGTGGAATGATGACGCGGTTATGGGTGCCATTAGGACGGAGAATTGCTGTAGACGTAGATTTTTTAGGTTTATACCCATTCGATATTGGCGAAACAACAGCAAAATTTCAAGATATACTTTCGGCAGATTGTGCTGATGGTGTGAAATTCCATTTAGACACTTTACTTAGCGAGGGTATTTGGATGGAAACAGAATCACCAGGCGCCCGCATCAACATTGATGTTAATATCGGACAGTACCAGCGTAACATTCAAATCGATGTTGGTTTTGGTGACCCACTGGCGCCACCAGCTTCATATATAAAATATCCAACATTGGTAGGTGAAGCAACACCAATACAAACAGTGCGCGCGGAAACAATGATAGGCTGGAAACTGCACGGGTTAGTAGAATTTGGAGCAAGACGTTGGCATCCTAAAACCTTATACGACTTGGTGCTGTACGGCAAATATATTACAAACACCTCACAACCAGAATTAGCACAAGCAATTCAAACAGCTTTTACTAGTCGCAATACACCTTTAGAAGAAGTGTACTCAATATTAGCGGCGCCTGACTGGTGGCATAATAGTAAAAGCCGCAGTAAATGGAAATGGTACATCCGCAAAATGTCAGCCCAAATCTTTGAAGAAGATTTTGAAACTGTCGTAAATATTGTGACAGGACGTTGGGAAAGTGTTGTTAGAGAACTGTTAAGTTGAACTCTATACATAATATCAGAAATATCAGATTTCAGCGAACTTGCTTCAAACTTTCAACTTGCTTGGTAAATAATTCTGTAAATAGGCTCATTACAGTCCTTTCTTCCCGTACCTTAATGTTAGCAGTGACAGACATTCCTGATTGTAAGGAGATTTGCTTACCTCTAACATTGAGTGATTGTTGATTCAGTTTTATTTTGACTGGGAAACGATAATATCGATGAGTTTCATCTGGTGGTAATGCATCTGAAGCTACCCAAGCAATTTCTCCTTTAATATCGCCGAATTCGCTAAAGGGGAACGAATCTATTCTCACATCTACTTTCATTCCTTCTCGAACAAAACCAATATCTTTATTGGTGATATATGCTTCGGCAATAAATTGCTCTTCGGGTACAACTGAAAGAAGTTTTTCGCTTGGTCTCGCTACAAAATTATTGCCTGCTTGTAAGTCAAAAATTGTTCCAGCTATCGGCGCCCGAAGTTCTTGGTATTTTGCATTTAATTGTGCTTGAGAAATTTTGCTATTAATGTCAGCTAGTTTCTTTTCGTTGTCTAACAAAATTTTAGTAAATTGACTCTCGATTTCTGCAATTTTATTTTTATTGTTAGTAATTTTTTCTAAATTATTTTTTTGAGAAACAGCCACAGTATTTTTTACCTCTTGCTGTCCTTGTTGGATATCAAATTGTAGACGTTGCTGTTCTGACAATAATTGCGCGACTTGTGCTTTTAAGTTTTGTACTTTTTTTTGCTGTTGTAGATATTGCAATTGTGCGATTGCCCCTTCTTTTTCGAGAAGCTTTAATTTTGCCAAAATATCTGCTTCGATAGCTAAAGTAGCTTGAGTATCTGTAATTTTGATACTATTTTGCACCAATAATTTTCTGCTTTTTTCAACTTCTAAACGCGATGCCTTAGCTCGGCTATCTAATTCTTTTTTGGCTATTTGTAAGCGTGCTTGTTCGTCACTTCCTAATCCAGAAGTATTATCTGAGTTTGCCAACTCTTTTCGTAATAGTTCGTTTTCGGCAAGCAAAGCGGTACGGGTTTTCAGTAGAGAATTTGCTTCTGGAGATAAAGGAATTTTTAAACCTTTCTCAGGTAAATCTACAGTTGAATTCGACTCTATTAACTGACGATAAATTTGGTTTTCCTGCATCAACGCATTACGGATCTTTTGTAGAGAAATTAATTCCGCATTCGTAGCAGTGGAATCAAAAATTAACAATAAATCTCCTGGTTTTACTCTCTGGCCATCTTTGACATAGACTTGTTTGACAACTCCACCGACTGGTGCTTGAACTTCTTTGACCTTTCCTTCGGGTTTTAATTGACCAACTGCTGGCACAGCTTGCTCAATTTTGGCTATAGATGCCCAAGCAATTCCAAAACACGCTATACCTACTAAAGTCCCCATTATTACGCGCGACCATACTGGAGATTGACGCAGGACGACAGATTGCTCAAAGCTGTGTGTATCAGGTTTATCTGTGAGTGTTTTTGCAGGAGATTTAGGAATTTTGGTTTCAGTGATTAATTTGTTTGACTCTAGTAGTGTGATACTATTTTTATTTTTTTTGTTACCATTCCTACCATTGAGGTGGTAATTATCTAATTTAGTCATGGCAATTTTAGATTTTAGATTTTCTACAAATACTGCAAAGTCGGGAATTTTGTTTTTTTCTCAATTCGATTCTTGTTGATTATACAGATAGAAATAATGACCTTCCATTGCCATTAATTCATGATGCGTTCCTTGCTCAATTACTCTACCAGCATCCATGACAACAATCGTATTTGCATGTTTGATGGTGTTTAAACGGTGAGTTATAAAAAACACTGTACTATGCTGAAAAGCTTGAGCTAAATTCAAACAAACTTGCCTTTCTGTGATATAATCTAAAGCGCTAGTTGCTTCATCCAATACTAATAACTTGGGTCTCTGTAAAACAGAGCGTGCGATTGCAATTCTTTGCCTTTGTCCTCCTGATAGTGATGCACCACGTTCACCCACCTTGGTATTGTAACCGTTGGGCAAGTCCATAATAAAATCATGGGCGGCGGCTATTTTTGCTGCTTCGATAATTTCCTCTGTAGTTGCATCGGGATTCGTTAAAGCAATATTTTCTTGAATTGTTCCTTCAAACAATAGGGAATCTTGAGGTACAAATCCAACTTGGCGCCGTAGTGAATACAATTCAACTTTAGAAATGTCGTAACCATCAACTAAAATTCTACCTGACTCTGGTTCGTACAGTCGAATTAATAGTTTAGTCAATGTACTTTTTCCGGCGCCGCTTCCCCCGACAATTCCGATAAATTGACCCGGAGCAAAATCAAGATTAACGTTGCACAGTTGTAGCGGTCCGTCTGTTCTAAATCTAAAGTAAAGATTCTCGTATTTGACGGCGCCAGTAATTGCAGGTAACGGGATATTATTGCGGTCGTCTTCAGCTTCTTGGGGAGTATCAACAATATCGCTTAAACGCTCTAAGGATAAAGCTGTTTCTTGGAAACTCTGCCACAGTTGTGCTAAACGTAACAAAGGGCTAGTAACGTAACTTGAAATGATTCTAAAGGCAATCAATTCACCTAAAGTTAATTCTCCTTGAACCACTAAGTAAGCTCCCATCCATAAAACAAGCAAACTGCTGAGTTTGTTGAGGAAGGTACTCGCAGAACTAGCAATCGTAGAAGTGACAACAGTTTTGAAACCGGAGGCAATATAATCGGCGTAACGTTCTTGCCAAGAAAAGCGCGAGCGCAATTCGATATTTTGAGCTTTGACTGTCTGAATTCCAGATATCACCTCTACTAAATAAGATTGAGTAACAGCATTACGCTCGGCTTTTGTTCGTAGCTGTTTCCTCACCAAGGGAGAAAATATTAATGTTAGTAAGATGAATATTGGAATCGTCGCCAAACCGACTAGAGTTAATTGCCAACTGTAAAACAGCATGACAAGAATGTAAATTACTGAAAATAGCGCATCTAAACCCACAGTTAAAGCTGTACCTGTGAGAAATTTACGAATATTTTCTAACTCATTAATCCGCGTCGCTAGTTCTCCGACTGGTCGGCGTTGATAATAGTTAAGAGGAAGGCGCAGTAAGTGGTCAATTATTTGTGACCCCAAACCCATATCTATTCGATTAGTAGTATCAACAAATAAATAAGTTCTTAATGTCGTCAATAGCGCTTCAAATAATGCAACGACTACTAGCAACCCTCCAAAAATATGCAGAGTATTTGTACTATTCTGAACAATTACTTGGTCAATGATTATTTGAACAACTAGGGGATTTACTAACGCCGCTAACTGCACAAAGAAAGAAGCTATAAACACTTCTATTAATACACGTTTATAGCGCCATAAATAAGGAACAAACCATTGTAAACCAAAGCGTTGTTGAGGTGTAGCTTTGGTCGCAGAAAGCAGCAGTACCCGTAACTTTGATGGAGCAACGTTTTCTGAACTATCAAACTCATTAACCAACTCTTGTACTAATTGTGCAGGTTGAAAGTACTGAATTCCTTGGGAGGGTACACCCAAAACCACAACTCTTTCACCCGTTTCATACAACACCGCAAAATTATCTTCATAGCGAATTAAAGCCGGTGTCGGAATACGTTCTAGCTGAGAAACAGGTATATCAAGTAGTTGCGACTTTAATCCTACTAATTCTGCCAGATAAGCACATAGTTGAAATGATACAGCACCAGAGCGCTTGCTATTCTCAGTCAATATGCGATTGACAATTTCCCGACGAAACGGCATTTGCAAATGTTTGGATACCATTTGAAAACAGGCCACTGCCGAATTTAATTGTCCTTTTCCCTGAAAAAATGGGTATTTTCTTTTCTCTCTTCTGGATACGGTACTAGCTGCTTTTACCTCTTCCTTTTCTGCATAGGGGAACTCGATTTGATCTAAATCTCCAACTCCATTCTCTTCTAGCTGTTGCTGACTTATGTCTAGCTGTAACAAATCAAACGCGCGTAAACCAATCAAACGCGCGGGACTATTGTCGATAATCTCTAATTTACCTGTACTATTACGCAATTCCAAACTCGAACCAAGAGAAAAGTTTCTTATCTTTCCCCCACCACTGACAAACCAGATTCTTTCTGAATCTAATTCTTTCTCTAACTGAATAACTTGGGTTGTTCTCGGTGAAAGATAATATACTTGGGCTGATGATAAAGCATTTTGAGCCAATTCTTTGAGATTAATCGCAGCATTCGCTTGGATTTGCTTTTGCATTCCCAGGACATCGAATATTTCCAACAAGTGGCAGCGACTTTTACGCGCTTGGGCAAAAGCTGGATATCTGGAAAGTAAATGTAAGTACTGCCCAGCATCGAATGTTAAACATGTGACTTCACTCGACGCGATTGCAATTTCACATCCTAACTCTCGCAGAATACCAATTTCACCTAAAACATCTCCAGATTCGAGAAATTTTAAAGTTGTTGGTACTTGTGTACGAGGGTCATATGACAATAAGCGTACTCTCCCCTCATAAATAATTACGACGCGCGAAGGTACTTTTTCTTTTCCTAAAATTCTTTGACCTACACGATAACGAGTAGGATGAATATTTTCTAATAAATTAGTAACGACTTCATTTGGTAACTTGTCAAATCCTTCAAGTTTGACAATAAACTTAGCAAAAGAATCTATGGCAACAGACATATCCAATTTCCAATAGGATTTTTAACCTTAATTTTATATTTGGGGTCTGTATGCTCGAAGATTACTATTTTTATCGAATTTGTGCCTGGTATCACTAAATCTTAATCAAACAATCCAAAGTCCGGTCGCGTCTATCTATCTAAAGTATGATTGGTTCGATTGCACCTATCTATCCAAAGTATGATTTAATCGAAGCTAATCTTCAATTGTTACAATAGAATATACTTATAATGCAATAAATTATACATTTTATGTAGTTTAAAACACATACTCTATAATTAAATATCAGGGTGAGGGGTCAAATACCGCACTTGATTCAGTTGATACTACTTAATTTTTCTTCAAGCCAATGTGTGAAAAAAACGTTTGAAGAGGTGAGGCGCCATTTGTAGACTCGGAAATAGACAACGTTGGCTTAGACCGATTGGGTAATGCTTGTATACTTAGTAATAATTCTGTCGTCCTGCTTCCTACTTCCGTTCTCTGCCCTTCTATGGATAAAGAGTAGAAATATACATCTTTAGCTTAAGTAAAATTTGCATTTATGAGAATTTTCTCATCTTTCTCGTATTGACAAGTCATAGTCAAGCAACTATATTTCTAGTGGTTATAAAAATAGATTTTTCTGAATTCTCCTATCAATTTTACTTACAGTCTTTCTCAACTTAACTTTGCTAGAGAGATTTTGACCGACCTTCGACCTTTATGCACAGATAGTAAAATATTAGAGTAGTCTAATAAATAAGTTACCTCCTAGGATAGGCATCTCGCATGTCCTAGCACATCCCACGGACAGGCGAGATGCCTATCCTACATGTTGATTTGGGGGCATTTATTTAATTGATTTACTCTTAACTCTTGAAATAACTCGGTGCCTGTTAACTATATTAACTATAAAGGTCTTGGAAAGACTTGTAAGAAAAAACACTTATGCTATACTGTAGCGGGTACAGCGCACGCAGGATGAACTGCTAGGGAGGTTGCGTATCTGCTAAGTTAAAGCATGACATAATGCTCGCGGATTCTGGTTTTATCGAGTTTGACTTAACTGGTATCTAAGTTGACTTGATATTTTGTAGCGATGAGTCATAACTTTGTACTTTTTCATCATGACTTTAGGCTATCATAACTTCTGCCAAAATGGCAAGTATTTCATTACAAAGTATGTTAAGCAAAGTTTTGCTCTTCGATTCGTTGAAGACGTGAACTGCCACATGGCTTAAGTTAGCCACAGCATTTGCTGACAAGCTTGGTTCTTGTTCAAGAGTAATTAAGTGGTGTGGGATCGCAGGTATTAGAATGGGCGCGATCAGAAGAGACATGTGTTCCAGCAGATTTGACAACCAAATAAATCTAAACAATTTAGTAGGTAAAGAGGTTAGTAGATATGGCAACCCCAGGTAATGATATTCTCTTCGGAACTAGTGGTGATGATTTTATAGATGCTCTAGGTGGTAATGACCAAATTTTTGGTGACGATGGAAATGATACGCTCTTAGGTAATACAGGAAACGACACTGTTTTTGGTAATGATGGTGAAGATTCTATTGATGGTGGAGGAGGTAGTGACCAACTCTTTGGTGAGGATGGAAATGATCGTATTTTCGGTCGCGGTGGTACAGATTTTCTTAATGGTGACAATGGTAACGACTTTCTTGATGGTGGAGCAGATAATGATACACTCTTTGGTCAGGAAGGTGAGGATACACTTCTAGGTGGTGGTGGAAACGATTCACTGGGTGGGGCACTTCTAGATGCTCAGGGTAATATTATTGACACTGAAGGCGGTAATGACTCGCTCAATGGAGGTGCTGGTAACGACACAGCTGATGGTTCCTTTGGCGATGACACAGTAATTGGTGGAATTGGTAATGATTCTCTTTTGGGCGGAGATGGCAGTGACTTAATCAATGGCGACGCAGGTTTTGATTTTCTAAATGGTTCTACTGGTAATGACACCTTAACTGGTGGAGCGGACAATGACACTCTCCAAGGAGATTTGGGTAACGACTCTCTTGACGGAGGAACAGGTAATGATATTCTTAATGGTGGAGATGATAATGATATTCTTTTTGGTGGAGACGGTAATGATACTATAATTGGTAGTGCTGGTAACGACACCTTGACTGGTGGTATTGGTACTGACAGCTTTACATTCAATGCTTCTAGTGAAGGTATTGATGAGATAACTGACTTTTCTATTGTTGACGACACTATCCGGGTTTCTGCCGCTGGTTTTGGTGGTGGATTAGTAGCTGGTATCCTTCCAGCAAGCAGGTTCTTTGTTGGTTCACTAGCTAATGATGCTTCGGATCGATTTATCTATGATGCAAACATTGGTGTATTGTACTTCGATGTAGATGGTACAGGTAGTACTTCTCAGGTGGAAATCGCTCGGTTGTCTGGAAATCCGGCGATTACCAGAAATGACATTGTTGTCTTTTAAACAAACATCAAAAAATGTAGGGACGTAGCAGTGCTACGCCTCTACTCCCAGATTTTAGATGACAGTCTAATCATAAAATTCAGGTCTTCTACTCAAGGGATAAATTGAAATGAATACTAAAATTTTAACTGTTGTTAGTAACATTACTGAAAGCTTTTCATATCTTCTCACTATGTCTTTGGCGCCCCTCTCTCAAGTTTGAGGGGGGGAGAAGATAGTGAGAAATCCAACAGACTTCGTATTGTGCAGATGCACAGTTTGAGTAACAAATCTGAAATAGGAATTCTAGATTATGCCAGTATTTAATGGAACCCCAGACAAAGATACTATTCAGGGTGGCAATCAAGCCGATACTATCAGAGGCTTTGCCGGTGAAGATGAACTTTTCGGCAATGGTGGTGCTGACCTAATTCGAGGAGGACTCGATAAGGACACTTTGTTTGGTGGAAACGGTAACGATAGACTATTTGGGGATGAAGGCGAGGACTCACTGTATGGTGAGAATGGCGCCGACACCTTAATTGGTAGTACTAACGCGACAACAGATGATCTCAGCAAAGACTTCCTTGATGGTGGTGCTGGCGCTGACTGGGTTTATGGTGGCTTTGAAGATACTGCTCTAGGTGGTGCTGGAAATGACACCGTAGTTGGTAGCTCCTCTGATGACGCGCTGTATGGCGATGGCACAAAAGACGACTCAATTATCGGTGGTGCTGACTCCGTATTTGGTGGAGCAGGTAACGATACCCTTTACGGAGAAGGTGACGATACAATTGGTGGCGCTGGTGACATCCTTGATGGTGGTATTGGTGATGACACCCTCTATGGCTACGCCGGAAACGACACCCTTTTAGGTGGAGATGGTATCGACTACCTCGACGGTGGTGACGGTGATGACGTTCTTAATGGTGGCGCAGGTGCAAGCACTCTCTTAGGTGGTGCTGGTACTGAAAACATCACTGGTGGTACTGAAGGTGACTTGATTGATGGTGGCGAAGGCGCCGACTTCCTAAGTGGACTCGATGGCAATGACACCATCACTGGCGACAGTGGAGAAGTGAGTCTCTCTGGTAATGACACCATCCTTGGTGGAATTGGCGATGACTTCCTCAATGGCGGTTCTGGTGCAGATAGCATCGTAGGTGGGCAAGGAAATGATACCCTCTCTGGTGGTGCAGACGCTGAAGGTCAAATTGCGGGCGACACACTTATTGGCGGCGCTGGTTTTGACATTTTTGTATTAGAAGATACAGGATTTGAGCCAGCAGACCCAGGTGAACCACCAGTACCCGCTCCTTTAGGTGACAGAATCCAAGGCTTCGTCAAAGGTCAAGACTTCATTGACTTCGACTTTGGTCTCGTGACAATTGGTGCTAGCGGCAATAATTCTGTAATTACACTGACAGAAACTAGCGAAATCTTAGCAACTGTGATTGGTGTACAGATTACAGAGTCAGATTTTCTTGCTTAAAAAGTGGGCAACTACAGGGTTGTACTTGGTAAAAACCTAGTACAAACCTGATAGATTACCACACTGACCGGAGGGTAGCAGCGTCGTCAGAATTCGCTTTAGCTACTCTTCGGAACTACATTATTTTAATCTCCTGTTTTTGCCAAATGGAAGGGCAGGAGAAAAAACTTTGCATTTTGGAGATGTCTAGTTTGAAAACAGCCATGCGTATTTTATTTCTCCACCCCAATTTCCCAGCTCAATTTCGTCATGTAGCCGCAGCTTTAGCCAAGAATAAAAGCAACGAAGTTTTTTTCGGTACGACTCGTCGCGAAGGAAGCTTACCTGGGGTTAACAAGATTTTTTATAAAGCGAAACGGGAAGCACGACCGGAAACTCATCACTATGTTAGACCTCTGGAAAATGCAGTCCTTCAGGGTCAGGCTGTGTTTCGCATGGCAGAACAGCTAAAGGCTAAGGGATTTGTACCTGATGTAGTTTATGGTCATTCGGGTTGGGGTCCAACGCTATTTATTAAAGATATTTTTCCTCAAGCGAAATTGCTGTGTTATTTCGAGTGGTTTTATCACGCTCATGGTTCCGATGCTGATTTTGACCCCAATGAATCGCTAACTGCTGATGATGAAGCCCGAATTCGCATCAAAAATGCGCCGATTTTGCAAGATTTATATAGCTGCAATCGCGGTCTTTCTCCTACCTATTGGCAACGTCAGCAGTTTCCTTCCGAATATCAAGGTAAAATTAATGTTTTGCATGATGGGATTGATACTGACTTTTTCCGTCCTAAACCAGGGGCAAAGTTAGTACTAGCAAGTAAAAACCTTGACCTTTCCCATGTTGATGAAATTGTTACTTATGCAACTAGAGGCATGGAACCTTATCGAGGTTTCCCGCAATTTATGGAAGCAGTTTCCTTACTTCAGCAGCGAAGACCAAATTGTCATGTAGTGGTTGTAGGGGAAAATCGAGTAGCCTATGGTAAAAAGCTGCCTGATGATCAAACGTATAAAGATTTGATGCTGAATCAATTTACCATAGACCAAAGCCGAATTCACTTTACAGGTTGGCTGCCTTACGAAGAATATTTGCAAGTTCTTCAAGCATCTTCGGCTCATGTTTACTTAACCCGTCCGTTTGTTTTATCCTGGTCATTACTGGAATCACTGTGTACAGGTTGTTTGGTAGTAGGTTCTCGAACTGCTCCTGTGATGGAAGTCATTCAAGATGGGGTTAATGGTTTGTTAGCTGACTTTTTCTCACCCCAAGAAATTTGCGAGCGCATTGAGGAAGCACTCAATCATCCCGATAAAATGGCGCCCATTCGCGCCAAAGCCAGGGAAACAGTAGAAAAATACTATAATTTGTCACTTCTATTACCCAAACACCTGCACTGGATACAACATCAAGAAGACGATAGGAAATTAATATTCCCAAGTAGCGAAATCAAGAATACTTTAAAAGTATTATTAAGTACAAATGATTCAGTGAATAATAAGTCTCAGGACTCAGAAAAAATCACTCAGCTATCAACAGAAGTCCTACAGATCAATAATCGTAAAGTGACAGCCGAAGAAATAGTGCCTTTGTTAAGTCAGTATCAAATGCTGCCTAAACTTAAACAAGAACTAGTAATTGAAGAGGCAATCGCACCCTTTAGTTGTACTCCTGAAGAAGAAGCAAAGTGTCACAAAGAATTTTGCCAACAAAATCAATTAACATCAGAATTTGAACGCCAAACTTGGTTACAACAACAAGGATTAACCGAAGCACAATTTCTAGAATTAGCGACTCGAAAGCTAAGAATTGAAAAATTTCAACAAGCGACTTGGGGTAGTCGTTTAGAATCCTACTTCCTGAAACTCAAACAACAACTTGACCAGGTTATCTACTCTCTGATTCGCGTTCGAGATGCAGATTTAGCGCGCGAAATTTACTTTCGTCTTTTAGAAGACGAACAACCTTTTGCGGAATTAGCAAGGCAATATTCCGAAGGTACAGAAACTTCTACAGGTGGTTTAATTGGTCCAGTTCCTCTTTCATCACCCCATCCAAAATTAGCCCAAATTCTCACTATCAATCAACCAGGTCACTTATCACCCCCAACGCGCGTCGGTGAATGGTGGATAATTGTCCGCTTGGAAAAGCTTTTACCCGCTAAATTAGACGAACCAATGAAACAAAAATTATTGAATGAACTATTTACAACTTGGCTTCAGGAACAACTCAAAGAAGCAACTACAAAACAACCGTTAGAAATCAAAAAAACGGCTTAGTAACTTATGTTGGTTTCGCTTTAAGCTATACCAAACTTAAGATTTAACAGATTGAAATAATTTAGAGGATTTTATACAATGGTAGCTCAAGACTTTAGCAATCAAGTTCTGGTTGGAAATAATTTTAACGGTCAAAACCTGAATGGCTCAAATTTTTTCAAATCCACTCTTACAAATGTCCAATTTGTTGGTACAGGGTTAAGAGGTACTAATTTTGAGGAATCTAAATGGTTCAATGTTAATGCATCTAATGCAATTTTTGCTCCTAATAACAACTTCCCATCACCAGCTAATTTGTTCAAGGCGACATTAGAGAATGTGAATCTTAGTGGGGCAAACCTCAGACAAGCCAATCTATCATTAATCGATACAAAATTCATCAACTTGTCAAACGCCAATCTTACCAATGCTATTCTACGTGAAGCTAATCTCAGCGGGGAACAGTCGGAGCGACCAAACCTTGCAGGAGCGAACTTTACTGGCGCCGATTTATTTAAGGCGAAGTTAAAAGCTGCGGATTTAACGGGTGCAAATTTTACAAATGCGAAGTTTGAAGAAACTGAGCTTGAAGCAACTCTTTTTGTCAATGTTAATGCAACAGGTGCTGATTTCCGATTAGCAAAACTTACAGATATCACTCTACAAAATTCTATATTTGACTTGGCTAATTTCAGTGGTGTTTCTTTAAGCGATGCGCCACTCGAACCAGGTCAAGTAGGTAATATCAAGTTTCGTGGTGCGAATTTAAGTGGTTCCCTTGTAGATGATGCCGTTCTAACTGGTGCTGATTTTAGTCCCTCTGGTAGCACAATTACTAACCTCACTGGCGCCAAATTTGATGACACTGATTTAAGTGGAGCGAATTTCACCCAAGCCAACGCAGAAGGAGTCTTTATTAACGGACTTGCCATTGGTGCAAATTTCACGAATGCCAATTTAACTAACGCTGACCTGTCGAAGGGTAATTTCACAGATGCGATTTTTATTGGTGCTGACCTCACAGGTGCAATTGCAGTTGATGCAATTGGTTTAATTGTAGGAGATGCTTTAGATAACACTCTCAACGGCACAACAGGAAAGGATAATATCTTTGGTAATGCAGGCAATGATACCCTAACTGGTGATGCTGGTAATGATTATCTCGATGGCGGTGCTGGTGCTGATAACCTGAATGGAGGTGCTGGTGCTGACACCCTTGCTGGTGGAGCTGGTGCTGATAATCTAACTGGAGCAGGTGGTAATGATACTTTAATTGGTGGTGGAGGAAACGATATTATGAATGGTGGCATCGGTAATGATACCTTTATTTTTGCATCGGGGTTTGGAAGCGACCGCATTAATGGTTTTGCAGACGGTGCAGACAAAATTAACTTGACAGCATTTGCAACCAATTTCGGGTCTTTGGTGGTGACTCAAAATGGTGCAAACGCGGTTATTTCCAGTTCGCTGTTCGGTACAAATACGATTACCTTAGCAAACTTTACTGCTAGCAATGTTGATGCTACCGACTTTATCTTTTAACTTTTTTAATTAGCTGCGAGATTCCTGACTTCTAAAAAAAGTCAGGAATCTAACTAACACAGTGTCCAAATGTTTTAAAGTAAGCCAATGCGGATACTTCTTACAATTGCCCACTTTTTTCGACCCGATAGCAAAGGTAAGCACGCTTCCCAAAGAAAAAACCCCCAACCGCGCGTACAGGCGTTGCGTGAAAGCATTACAAACTTGCATCAGCTATTTGGTCAATCACAAACTATTATTAATATTGCTCAAAGGTTAGCTTTTCCAGCTAACCAACCTCAACATAACCAAATCGATATTATTATTTGTACTACTCAAGGTTGTCATTTACTCGAACAACTATCTTTACCATCACATTTTTATCAGCATTATCCGACTCAAGCCGAGCCTTTGCTATTAGGATTTGAATGTCAAGCGCTGTTGAGAGACTGTTTAGGTAAATATGATTATTACTGTTTTATAGAAGATGATTTAATTATTCATGACCCTTGGTTTTTTGTAAAATTAAATTGGTTCACTCAACAAGCCGGTGATACTAACCTACTGCAACCAAACCGTTATGAAGTTTCTATCAATAATCTTACCGATAAAGCCTATATTGATGGCGATTTACTTCCAAGAGTAACCGCACGATTTCAAAATGTGCAAGAGCGTGCGGAACTCAAAGGTACAATCATGGGGATACCAATTACTTTTCATCGCGCTCTAAATCCTCACTCAGGTTGTTATTTTTTGAATGCCAATCAAATGACTCATTGGGCAAAGCAAGCGCATTTTCTCGACCGAGATACGAGTTTTGTTAGCCCTTTAGAAAGTGCTGCGACCTTGGGTATTATGAAGACATTTAGAATTTATAAAACAGAACCACAGCAGGCAAATTTTTTAGAAATTCAGCATTTTGGTACAAGCTTTTTAAGCTTGATTGGCAGTCAGGTAGCTTTAGCTACTTCCAACTAATTAGTAATAATAAATCTTTAGCTACTTTCAATACCAAATCTTTTTCTATACTTAAATTAAGTTTGGCATTATAAAAATGAGTATGTCAAATAGTGAAAATTGCCGAGTACGTTTAAGCGCATGAACCCACGTACAAGAATGCCCAACACTGTGTCATTCTATTTTTCTCCCGTTAAAATATTTTTTGCGCTATGACTTACACGTATTGTCTGTGTCATTAATTATAACGTAATCCAACTCTTTCCTCTGTGCCCTCTGCGTCGGTCGTGGTAAAAATAATCACTTATATTGCACAAGCTAGGCGCCTACTAGCAATTTGACAAAAATTGAGTATCATTACGTTGTACATTCGCGTTCTAAGTGCCTAACAGCACATATTTTCAAGTATACAGATGAACTATTATAAAAAACTAGCTGTATTAATGGTGGTTTCAGTATCTAACTTACTGGCGCCGTCTATAGTAAAGGCAGAACCAAAAATTACCTCTACACCTGCAAATCTATCTGTAGCGGAGCAAAAGTGTTGGTTAGGTCGATTTTTTTGTCCAAAAGTAGAACGAAATTTATTCTTACAGTCAAATCAAGTCGTTAAAGATGCTAAGATTGTTAGACTAGATTTAACTCGTACTGACGGTACTCAAGTATTTCCTGCAAAATCAATTAAAGTTAACCTAGCCAATTCGAGTATTGCTACTTTACCCAGCAACCAACCATTATTAACTCCAATCGAGTTTGATTTAAAAGATGTGCCGAGCGGAGAATATAATGGCAACTTACTAGTGATTACTCCAGATAGCGAGTTAGTTATTCCCATCAGCATCAGAGTTAGAGATTACTGGTTAATGCCGTTATTAGTACTTTTGCTTGGTGTGGGTTTAGGAATCATTATCTCAATGTATCGTAGCGAATGGATGGCGCGCGATGAAGTAGTGGTGCAAGTAGCCCGTCTTCGTAGTAAAATACGTGCAGACGAAGAATTTAAGAAAGATACTTCTTTTTATAAACAAGTTGAAGCTTATTTAATGTCGGTAGAAACAGCGTTAGAAAATAAGCGCTCAACTGCGGCAAAAGAAGCTGCGGATAAAGCGCAAGATATTTGGGATAAATGGTATTTAAGTAAGCAAAGTTGGTTAAGTTTATTAGAATACGAATCTAAGCTACGTAAACGTGTAGAAGAAGAAAACCCTGACAACAAAATTGCGTATTTAGAACAATTAAGTTGGCAGCTTGACAGTATAAATAAAGGCAGACCCTCACAAGAGAGTCCTGGTCAAGTCAGGGAAGAGCTACAAAAAGTACAAACACAACTCAATAATTTTTTAGTAGCAAAAACTCAGTTAGATGAATTTAGCGAGTTAACGAATCAAGTTCCATATGAGGCAAGAGACGAAGAGAAATATTGGAAAAAAGAAGCATTAACGCTGCAAAGAATTTTATATAACCTTTCTCCTACAGATATAGAGTCTTATTATAAGTGGCAAGATGAAATTCGAGAGAAAACAGAAAAAATAATCGAAGATGTCCAAAGCTTAAAGCAAAATTCGCCACATCAAAGAACATTTTTAGGAGATGTGTCTAAAGCTATTAAGAATCCAGTTACGACTGATTTGCTTGAACCTGTTCCTGATGTGTACCCAGATGTAATTTATACAAATGTCAATAAACTAGAAAAACTTTCGCGTAATCGTTTAGCTGTTTTTTATACCTCCAGCTATGTTATTGCAATTTTTCTACTTGGTAATGCAGGTTTTACACAACTATATTTATCAAACGGCACTTTTGGCGCCAAGGGAGTTATAGATTATTTTTCACTACTTGCATGGGGTTTCGGCGCCGAAGCAACGCGCGAAAGTGTTTCTAGGGTTTTACAAGAGTGGAAATTGCCAGGATTTAAGCACTGAAGTGCTTATTACGACGAGCAGGGGTGGGTGTGCAAAAATTTAGGGGGTGATTAGGAAATCACCCCCACTATGCCATACCTCTGTGGTTAAACTATTTAGTTGCACTTTCGCTCTCTTTTGAACTAGTCTGCAACGTTTTGAGCAATTACAGGCGCCGTAAATATTTGGCTGTACATGCTAGCGGGTTGTTGTCCGGCAAATACAGGCAGTGCTTCACGCGCGTGTTGAGCAACTTCTACTGTCTTAACATCGTAAGCTTGGGTGACGATTTTAGGATATAAACCGATACCGATGATGGGGAGTATTAAGCAAGCGGTGATAAATAGTTCGCGAGGTTTGATGTCCTCTACAAATTCGTCGAGGTGTAATTCTGGGTTTTGCTTACCGTAGAATACTTCGCGTAACATTGAGAGCAAGTAGATAGGAGTTAGGATGACACCAACTGCGCTTAAGAAGACTACTACAATTTTGAAACTTGAGCTATATACATCGCTGGTGGAGATACCGAGGAATACCATCAACTCTCCGACAAAACCACTCATACCAGGTAATGCAAGCGATGCCATTGAACCAGCAGTGAACAGTGCGAATGTACGAGGCATTACTTTGCCCATACCACCCATTTTGTCCATCATCAAGGTGTGAGTACGTTCGTAAGTTACACCAGATAAGAAGAATAATGCTGCTGCGATTAAACCGTGGGATACCATTTGCAGAACGGCGCCACTAATACCAACTTCAGTATAAGAAGCGATACCGATTAACACGAAGCCCATATGAGCAACCGAGGAATAAGCCAAACGACGTTTGAGGTTTGTTTGAGCAAAGGCGCAACATGCTCCGTAGATAATGTTAACTACACCAAGAATTGCGAGTATAGGAGCAAAGTAAACGTGAGCATTGGGGAGCATTTCCATGTTGAAGCGGATTAATGCATAACCACCCATTTTTAACAACACACCAGCTAAAACCATTGAACCAGGGGCAGGCGCCTCACCATGTGCATCAGGAAGCCAAGTGTGGAAAGGGAAGATAGAAAGTTTTACGCCGAAAGCAATTAAGAAACCAGTGTAAAGAGCTAACTCTAAAGTGATGGGATATTCCTTCAAACCAAGTTGAACCATGTCGAAGGTTAAGGTATCACCATAAAAGGCCATTGCTAAACCAGCAATCAATATAAAGATAGAAGCAGCAGCTGTGTAGATAATAAATTTAGTAGCAGCGTAGCGGCGCTTTGCACCACCCCAAATAGAAATCAATAAATATACAGGAACGAGTTCAACTTCCCACATCAAGAAGAACAGCAACATATCTTGCGCTGTAAACACCCCGATTTGAGCGCTGTACATCAACAGCATCATTGCATAAAACAATCGCGGCTTGTTAGTAATCTTCCAAGACGCGAAAACAGCGAGTGTATTTATTAAGCCAGTTAACAAAACTAGCGGCATCGAAATTCCATCAACAGCGAGTGACCAATTTAAGCCAAGTTGCGGAACCCAAGCGTACTTCTCAACAAGCTGATATCCAGAACTTTGAAAATCGTAATTGTGCCAGAAGGCAGCAATCATTAAAGCAAAATCAGCAAACGCAACTCCTAAAGTGTACCAGCGAACGGTTTTGCCATCTTTATCAGGGATAAAGGGAATCGCCGAAGCCGCTACTAGCGGTAAGGCAATCATGGCACTCAGCCAAGGAAAATCAAAGCTATTCATAACTGATAATCGTTTTGTTTCAACTTGTTTACATTATATTAAGGAATGTTTACTTTTGTAAACGGCATAAATCCTTATAAAATCGAATCTTAGGTATTTGACACTCGAATATTAGTAGTAAATACCTATTGCCTTTGGTGCATGTCTATTCTATGCACAAAGAAATGTAACGTCAATAGTTAAGACTGACTTATAACTTCTTCATATATATTTACAATCTTCAGCCCAAGGATTCCTGATTTTTCTTATAAATTATTTAAAAACCTGTAAAACCCACGTTGTAGAGACGCGATTAATCGCGTCTCTACCAGGCACCTGAATTTAAACGATTCGATTTACAATAGTCCACACCTCACCGTCCGAACGAACGTATGGGACAGAAATGGTCTTAAAGCCTGTAATAAAAGGTTTGTAATAAACTTGCCAGTAAAGAGGACTAAGTTCATCAGCGCAAGCTTTGAGGTCATGAAGTTCTGCTGCGAGTTCCGCCGCTATATCATTAATACGCTGGGCATGTATCTTAGCTTTGTTACGCGCGATTTCGAGTTGCTCCTCTTGTAACGCGCGCTGGACTTTGGGTGGAAGTCGCTGTAATTGCCCTTTTCTTTGTTTAAGTTTGGCTTCGAGTACAGCAATAGCGTCATCAATACCCTTTATTTCGGCAGCAAGTTGAGGGTTATCTCTTGCCTGTTGCCGTAATAGCTCTACAACATTTGGGAGTGAGTCATCACTCTCACTTAATGTAACGGGAGTTAGCGTCGCGCGTTCTTCACGCAAAGCATCTATCTGTATCTGAAGCGCGACAATTTCAGCCTGAAGTTTTTCCATATATATATAAGTTATGAGTGCTGAGTGCTGAGTGCTGAGTAGGTAGGAGTTGGAAAGTGAAAGGTAAAAAAGTATGTTAAGGGACGTAGGGTGCGTCACTGCACTAACAACTCCTCACGCTCACACAACAATTAAAGTACAGTGACGCACCATCCAGATAAACATTATCCGCGTACAGTATAATAAATTTGTATTCTATATTGGTTCACAAAGTCAAAATGCTATTAACAGAACCAGAAATTGAACAAGTTTTAGAACACGTTAAAACGACTTTTCCTCATTTTGCTGATTAGGAATATAAGAACGAGAAAAGCCAGCAGTATTTTGGATTTTCTGTATGGTAAAAATTTATTTTTAAAACAAAAATGCTAGAACTATTCAAAGCTTTTTCTGTAATTTTAACTAATTTTAAATATCATCAAATTGGCGCCGTTTAATCGTAAATTAGCAAAAGGCTGACAATAAAATGCTATTATCAGAGCCAGAAGTTCAAAAAGTTGTAGAAAAGGTTAAACTTGCTTTCCCTCATTTTAACGATTGGGAATATAATAACGAACAAAACGAGTATTATTCAGGTTTTTGTGTTTGGGGAGAGTTTGTTATTGGGTATCAAGACATGATGCCACGACGTTTTTATGTCACGTTTAATAAATACGAATATAAGTGGAGAGGTAATTTAACAATAGGTAAACATTCTTATTACTGGTCAAGTACAGAAGAAGGTGATGCTGACTTACTACATACGGCACCTTGCGACTCTTTAGAACAAGTAATAGCAGAACTTAAAAAACAAATGGTAGAACTGTTCAGAGCATTTTCTGCAATTTGACAAGTATAATTATTTATAGTAGCTTCTTCTGGTGTGACTTTCATTGACATAAGTTAACTCTAAGTAATGTTTTAAGGGATTGAATTATACCTACTTATAATGATATCGAGCTTTCAGAAATTGAACTCGGTTATCACTTACTGTATATATTAGTCTATGCTCTTAATTTATACGGCGTGACCAACATCCAGAATATTCATATTTTAACGCTTCAGGCTGACCGATGCCTTCATATGGTGTTCGCAGGACTTCCCTTACCATTTTTAGTATACGAAGCGATATTTTTCGATTATTTCCAATCCAATATTCCAAATCTTCCAAAAATTCTACCTGAAACACTGCCTCAAATTCGACTCTATCATCAGCACCCATACAACACAACCTTTTTCAAGCATATCTTAAAGTAAATGCTCAATAGAGAAAATAGTAAAGTAAGATTGTATTAAAGCATACATATCATTTTGTTAAGACAATCTGATGTTGGGCTAAAAACTCCTCTTTTTCCCCCCAAAGGAAGCGGGGGGCAATGGAAGATTAGTGTTTAATTACTTTGGCGCCATCGTTATCAATATGTAACGCACGTACTTGTGCAGCAACACCAACATTTTTCCAAGCAGTAGCCATAGCTGCCACAACATCAATAGTATGGCTGGTATCAGTTAGTGCAAGTAAAGTTGGTCCGGCGCCGCTAATTACCATCCCACAGGCACCTGCATTTATAGCCGCAGCATTAACAGCATCATACCCTTGAATAAGTGACGAACGATAAGGCTGATGTAATTTATCTTGTAGAGACGCTTGTAACCAGTTTGTTTTTCCCGTTTCGAGCGCGCGTAATAACAAACCAAGATGTGAGATATTAAAAATGGCATCCGCACGACTAATTTCGGTAGGTAACACTCGTCGCGCTTCTTTCGTCGAAAGCTCAAAATCAGGAATAGCTACAACAGGGACAATACTTTCATGCCAAGGGATATCACAAATTTCCCAACCATCAACACTAGTTGCAGCAAGACGACAACCACCAATTAAAGCTGGAACCACATTATCAGGGTGTCCCTCCATCGATATTGCCAAGTCCATCACCTGCGACTGAGTTAAAGGTTCCCCAGCTAGAATATTGGCGCCAACCAATCCACCAACAATAGCAGTTGCAGAGCTTCCCAAACCACGCGCAAGTGGTACACCTAAACCAATCTCCATTTTTACAGGTGGGGGTGTTTTACCAAGGTGTTCATACAGTTTTACATACGCGCAATAAAGCAGATTATCCTTATATATAGTATCCACACGCGCAGCTTCACTTCCAGTAACAAAAATTTGCGTCTCACCGTCAACCATCTGGAACTTAAAATGGTTGTGTAACGTTAAAGCGGCGCCGATGCAATCGAACCCTGCACCCAGATTTGCAGTAGTAGCAGGAACAGTGACAGTAACCGAAGAATTAACAGACATTTACAAAAATAATGTAATCAATCATCTAGCATCCCATGTAATTGACCATTTTTATAATCAAATTCTTGTGGAGCAGGCATCCCTGCCTGCCTATAAATAAAGTTTATAAGGGACGGGCAAGGATGCCCATTCCACAAGAGTTTTAAACAGAGTTTTGTTTTATATGGTGATTGAATCTTCTATGCAGTCAAGTGCATCTCGAATTTCAAGTTTGAGGGAATCTACTTCAGATGCAATTGTGTTGCTATTTTCGCGCAGCTTATTGATGTGAGTATTTATGTTGGTAATGCGTTTTAGGGTTGTACGAATGCGCTGTATTTGAGCTTCTACAGAGGTTGTATCAATGCCCTGTTGGGATGTGCGCTGCAACTCGAACTTTTGCTGCATTACTAAAAACCGGATGGCGGCATTTAATAAATGATGTGTTGTAGCCACCCACAAACCCTGACCACAGGCGCCTTCTCCCCATTCTCCAATTTCTTGGGCTAAACCGTTACTATTACGACACAGAAAAATTGCTGCATTGGCTTGACGTAGACTCATTGCTTTAGAAAGATGCTCAGAAATGCGCTTGCGTCCCCAACCATCAGATTCTACATCTTTGACTTCGATTACTATTGAAGTATCTGTTGTTGTTAAGGATTTGCTTGAAAATTTAACGATAATATCACCGGGCTTATTATCGGTTGCAACATAACTAATTTCGGCGCCCATCAATTTTGACAAAGCTTGTAATTCCTGTACAACTTCTTCTTCGTAGGTGGCGCCTTTTAAAGTAGTATTTAACAAAGCTTCAGTTGCAGCATTATTACCACGAATTTCTTTAGCAAGCTTATCAACTTCGTTGGCTAGTGGTTTTACTGATTCTGAAACTACATTTTTTACAGCTTTAGCTAAGGCGCCGTTTTCTGAAGTCACATCTAAAATAGCAGCAGACAACATTCCTTGGATGGAATCTTTACGGCAAGGGTCAAGCAAATTTTTGATTTGTTTAATTGCACTACCTATTACCGAAGATTCTTTGGAAGGGTCAATATCGCGCGCAATCATATTTTTAACATCATCAAGTTGACTTTTAATCACGGTTGAGGTAAGTTTGACTTGCGCTTGAATAGGTGCTAAAACTTGACCATCATTGGCGCCAATCTTTTTAATCAACTCAGCTTCCACAGTTTGAGGCACAACACCAACAATAGCAGCAACTTCTGCGAGTAAAGCTTGTACTTGGCGTTTCACAAACTCCAAATCTTGAGAATTTTGGGTTCGTTGTAAGCAGTAAGTACCAACTTCAAAGATTCGAGTAACTGCTTGTAGCCTTTCGTCAGGTGCTATTTGTGACAAGTAATCGATAGCGTCTTTGTTAGTTATCTCTAAATTTTGAATGACGATGCTTTTATTGCTGACTTGGATATTGGATGTCTTTGTACCGTTTGTTAATACCATAATTTTAGTGATGTGGATATTTTAGGAATTGGGTTGGTTGTAATTGGGTTTGGTGGTGTAGAGACGCGAAATTTCGCGTCTCTACATTTAGGATTTAATCAAATCGAATTATTGTCCTTGGCGATTTTGGTCAATAAATTGATTGTTCGGATTATTCCACCAAAGTTCTCTTGCAGTTCTTTCACCCACATAGCAACGTGGTTCATGATCACCAGGTCTTACATAAGCAGACCTTCCACCGCAGATACTGCCTTTGTAAGCTCTGTCATACGGACATTCGCAGTTAGGATTTTGCTTAGTGCTGCGTTGTGTAGCGTATTTTGGCGCCCGAATACGAGTTGGTTCTGTAAGAGTGGTATTACCTCCTGTGTATTGGGCATAAGTAGGAGGAATGAATGCAGCAACAGTGAAAGGTAAGATTAAAGCCGTCTGAAGTAATTTGTTAAGCATTGTGGTTTTGTTGTTAACTTGGTTGATTTCGGTGAGGGATACTCACCTTGCATGTACGTTATTTCCTTACTCGGTTTTTAATTTCTTTGTCCCAATAAACTGTCAATATCTGAGGATTGGGAAGCCCAGATAAACACACAACCCTTAAACCTCTCAAAGTATCCTTATATTGGGAATAAGGTGAATTATCCAAGTTGCGGTCATTAAGAGTGAAAAGCTGGGCGCCGTACCGATACTGCTTTTGCCCATACAACAAAGCAATTTTAATCATCGCTTCGCTAATTGCTCTCTGCTGCTGGCGCCGTTGTACATGGGTGCTGTCTTTTTGTTTAGGCGCCGTTTGTATAGTGCCAATCCGATATTGATTATCATCGCTATCAAATATCAAGCTGAGTTGTTTATTCCTATTCATGCACAATATATATAAGTTCTCTTGTGGAGAGGGCATCCCTGCCCGCCTTAAACTCAGGACAAGGCAAGAGAAAGCCTATCCCACAAAATGTTTTGGAAACCTTTTATCAAATTGTTATCCTTTGTAGAGACGCGATTAATCGCGTCTCTACATCTATACATCCATCAACGGCGTAGACTTTCGCAGGCTTTACCATCATTGTCCCTATCTAAATCAAACGGGTCGCCAGGAAATGCTTTCAGTACAACTTGTGCCTGTTCATAACTTTCAAAGTCACTGCAATTACAATCTCTACTTACACAAGCAGGTAGATTTGTAACAGGCGCCGGAGAATATAAATTAGCTTGAGTATTACGCTTACCCCGCCGAAAAACCCAAGGCATCACAGGATTCTCTTGACTCCAAAAGCCTAATTTCTGAATTTTGGCGTATTCTTCAGCCTGCAAGTACTGAAGAACCTCCTTTATGTTTTTTACTTTACTTTTATTTAAAGCCAAAATTGCCTATCTCCTTCTGAGGCGCCAGGATAAATACCTTGCAAACGACGGTAAGCTATTCTGTCAGAACCAAATAAGGGTATGGGTAAACGTGGCGATTTGAGAGAACCATGATGTAGTAGAGTCAACTTTAAAGTCGCATCTATTAAGTCCTCAATTGAGACTTGATGCCCACCAGGATGAATTTTGAGGCGTAGTGGTAATGGTGAACCCATTTTTTCTAACACACTAGTCGTTATAATAATCGCTTCTCTTGGTGAGAGACGTAGTGCTAATCCTTGTGTTGGTGCAGTGATATTGGTGTTAAGCGAGTTGTAAAGTCTTGGAATACCTGATTTTGCACACTCAACTAAAATGAACTTGGCGCCAATGGCATCTGCTCTAGCTAGTAAGTGTTTAACTTCGTCCCCGCAAAAACGCCCATCACGGTAAATCAAAACGGTTTTTCCCTTCAACTGTGATTTTGGGAAGAAGTTTTCGAGGATACGTTGAGGAATTTCTTCACCTTCAATTGTATCACTTTCAATACGGTAGCCCTCGAAATCCCCTCTATTTCCATATAGACGAACGCTAGCACAGGCATTAACACTTCCAGTTACTCGTTTCTTGGAATTTCTAGAAATGTCCAAACCGATAAAATAATCCGCAATTGCTAGAGGTTCAGCTAAAACAAAAGGAAGATTTCCCAACTTTGCTAAAATTCCAGGAATTACCTGATTTAGCAGATAGCTCGCTTGTACATTTTGTAATGTGTCTTCATAGATTACCTGGCTAGCTATACCACGTCGTAGTAAGCGCGAGTAAATCCAAGTATATAAACTATCTTGTTCTTCGGCTTTACGGTCGCTCGTAGGTAAAAAGACCAAAACAATATCTGGTTCATTTTCCATTAACTCATCAACTGCATCTTCGACTTTCGCGCGTACTTCGGTTCCTGATAAACCAGCAATAGATACAGCTTTTCTACTTTCTTCCGGAAACAGAATAGAGAAACCATAATCTTGTAAGCGTTTTCTAACGTCTTTTATCAAGCCTATCTCGCTATCAAATAGTTTTAAAGCTGCAACATGAATTGGCACTGATTTATCTTCATACTTTTTATGGCGCCGATAAACGCCTCCTTTTGATAAACCTAGTAATATTTTTCCTTGCTCATTTATAACATTGCCACCGAACAAAAGTTTTACATCTTTTAAATTAACTTTTGGCGAAATAAATAATTGTGGATACTGCTTGCTATTGATACTACTTTCTACTTGAAACCCATAAGATGCAAGAACTTTATTTGCCTCCTCCTTATATCCAAGTAATAGTTTTTTCCTTTCGATGTATGATATTTTACTTGCTTTCAGTAACTCACCATAGTTAACATCGAAACGGTTGGCTGTTTCTGGTGTTACACATGGACGTAAAGCTTTCATAGCATACTGGAATAGTCTTTTATCTTTTCCAAAACGTACTGAAACAACAGGTTGGTCTGGGTTGTCTGCAAGCGCTTCTATTAAAGCTTGTTTACTAATGGCGCCTGTAGCTTCTTCTATTAATTTATCTGCAAGTTCATCAATAGTTCCAGATATTTCCACTATTGTTGCATAACTATTACGCTCAATATCTCGAACTTTTAAACCAACTAATAATTTTTCTGGGTTTTGACGAAAAGGATGATTTGAGAAAAAGTCAGCCAAGTCCCCTTTGTAATTAAAGGTACTGTGAGTTGTAAAACTTAATGCAGGACGAATATTACCTTTAATTTCTACTGTCTCCGCCCAAAAATCGACTTCTCGTTTCACCTGTACTTGTTCATTTGGATTTAAAACTAGAGATGAAAATGGACGAGTTATTTTTAATGCCCTTACCGCTAACTCTGCTAATATTTCTGGTGTTACGTTTGGTTGACGTACCGATTGAATAATATGCTCACGCTCTCCAATATCTTGTTTTAATTTAAGTTCAATAGATTTTAATGCATTTTTCCATTCTTCCGCATTTGGCATAGATTGATTGATTTTACCTAATACCCAGAAAAATCTATTGTGCCAAATAACTACTATATCAGGGAATTGCTGACTAAAACGCCAACTGATACGATTTCCAACTTCTCTATCAACTTCTGGTGATAAGCGAAAGCAATAAATATTGTATTGCAAAGTTGTTAATGGAAAAATTTCAGATACAAATATTGGTGATGAAGCTATAGAGTCTTTTTGTGTTTGAACTTTGGTAGTATTCATTTGACCTCTGAGATAAATGCAAAATTACAAATTGAAGTGAAAGGACAGTAACGGCAAGAAGTACCAGGGTTGGCAGGATATATTTGACTAAACTTATCAGGGTTATTTCGATAAAGAGACAAACTTTCTTGATGCTTTTTAGACACTTGCATCAAATTATACTTATAAACTTCCAATATCTCTGCTGAAGCTGAAATCTTTTTTGACCATGTGTTAGTTTCCAAGTTGTAGAACGAAGCTATTGGTTTACTGTCTGGGTATAAATAACTAGCAGCTAACAAATATATGTAAGCTTGTCGTCTATCAAAGTCTGACTTACCCGTTTTGAAATCTAAAATATGTAGCGTTCCATCAAGCTCTTTAAAAATACAATCAATTGCTGCGTATAAATTAAACGAGTAATTCCCTACTTTAATCAAAATTGGTTCTGGAAAGTCCTCATTTCCGTGACTCAGCTTAACAATCTGTTTACCTACTAAAATTGGATTCTCGTAATAATTTTTAAGAATAGTCAAAACACGTTGTTGAACTACATCTGACTCTTTGCTAAGTTCCAAAGCTTCTGCTAAAAGACTTACACCATTACTGGCGCCTAATAGCGATATATCCTTATGAAATTCATAAACCCCTCTTTGGGCTAGCAGTCCTATTCTTTGGTACGTATTATCCTCTTTTAAAAGCTTTGCTACTTGAGGTTCTTTGTTTCGCGCTTTACTAAAACCTCTCTTCATATCGCAGTGCAAATGTTCTAATCCAACTGGTGGAGAATGCAGTTGCAACAAGTTATAGCTAGCAGAATTCCAAATTTTCCCCACTTCTTTCACTCCCTGGTTCCATCATTGGCAATAAATGCTTAAATGTATTATAGTGTTCATATTGTTCAAGTTGACCAATTTAGTCAACTTTAGTTTCGCTGAATGTCAAGATAAAGTCAAGGTAGGTAATGAATCTTAAAATTTAACGGAGAAAGCCGTGAGCGAGACTTTTGGTAAATTGATTCGTACTGCACGCAAGCAGAAGGAGTACAGTCAGCGCGAACTTGCGAAACTGATTAAAGTTGATTATACCTATTTGTCGAAGCTAGAAAATGACCATGCAGGCTATCCTCCTAGTGAAGACGTTATTGATTTATTAGCTCATCACCTTGACTTGACTGACCGCAAGGACGAATTACGACGACTTGCAGGCAGAATTTCGCCGGATGAAACCAAAGTGTTTGAAGAGCTGGTTAAAAAGTATAAACAAATGCCCGCATTGTTACGAAGAATGCGTGATGAGCCAGAATTTGCTCAAAAATTGCTACAACAAACGAATCAAGATTGTGAGGAGAAGTTGACTTGAAGGTTATCAAACCATACAAATTTCTACCCAAAGAAGAAATAGAACGTAGAGCAACAGATGTTCTCATGCGTGTACAAGCTAAACGTAAGCGACCTCTCAAATTTCCACTTGATGCAGGTCATTTAGCAGAAGCGCTGGGTCTAGATATGGACTGCGGAAAAATTCCACCTGACGAACAAGGTGCAATCGCCGCTATGATTTTACCTATAGACCGCATGATTGTACTAAATGAAAATAGCTTAGAGTTTCCTCGTGGGTTTGAAGAATCTTGTACTGCTCACGAAATCGGACATTGGGAGCTTCACATTGACCAAAATGCAGTGCAGCAAGTCGAAGAAATGAAGCAAGATGGCAGAGAAATAATTACTGAGCCATTTTTATGTCGTAATATAAACGCTCAACAAGGTATCGAATGGCAAGCTCAACATTTCGCAGCATGTCTGTTAATGCCTAAATTTAAATTAGAGGAAGCGCAACGGGGACGCGATTTGATGAGATGTCCACATCTTTATGCTATCGCGGATGAGATGGGAGTAACAATTTCTAATTTAACAAGACGTTTACAAGACTTAGGGTTAATTTATATCCCTAAAGGTTCTAGACAAATTTATCCGGGAAAAGCTTTAAGTTAGCATTTGCATCTAAATCAGCCAAAATTCTTTACAAACACTGTTGAGGTAAGCATGAATTTTACAATAGAGATAGAGCATGAAGAAGATGGACGCTGGATAGCGGAAGTCACAGAACTACCTGGTGTGCTGGTATATGGACAAACGCGCGAAGAAGCAATTGCAAAAGTCCAAGCTCTAGCTTTACACGTAGTCGCAGATAGATTAGAACATGGCGAAGTAATGCCGGATTTAATGAGCGTCTCCTTTATCGCAGCATGAGTATAGCAGCATGAGTCAGTGGTCATCAACAAAATCAAGCCGAGTATTAGCCGCACTGTTGCGTAATGGCTGGAGCATCAAACGTCAAACAGGTTCGCATAGAGTTCTTGAACATCCCAATTATCCTAATTTTGTATTCGCTTTTCACGATGGTGATGAAATTGGTCCACGAATGTTAGCCAGAATCGCCAAGTCAACTGGCTTAAATCCAGATGACTTGTAGTACTCCTTTAATGAGTATCTATATATATGTGGCTAGAACATTTTAATGGCTGATGCAGGCGCCACTTACTATCCCGACTTACTCCAGCCACAAAAAAAGCATTATACTGCAAACAGGTAAAATCTGAACTTATGTCATGCTGAGGAACGTAAACGGAGTTTTCCCGCAGGGTAGCATCTTCAAGATTTTCACTTTGTTTTAAAGTAAAGTTGTAACTCATTTTTAGTATCAATTCTAAGACGCTGCCACACATGAAACATCGTTGTTTGCCCAAAAATCAGTTACTTTCTGCTTCCATAAATGCCAGTTACTCGTAACTTGCTGTGGTTCAAACCAAGTTACGCTAGCCTCATCGGGAGTGGTAACAATTACCAGCGCGTTCTTTAATCTCAAACCATACTGACGATTAACGGCGCCGCAGTAAGCAGCTAATTGTAAAGGCTCATCGTACAATGGCTTCAGACGTTCCGCTGACTTAAACTCAATAACGCAGGGTATACCAAGATAGTTGGCAACGCAATCAACCCTACCAGCATATCCTAAATAATAGTGAAACAAGTTTCCTTCAATCAGCCTAATATTATCGATATTGTCTAGTATCGGCAACAAGTTGTCCCAATAAGGTCTAACTAAATCAGGGCAAGAATAAGGTTGACCCAGAAGGTGCTTTGAAACAAGTTCATGGATAATAGTTCCACGTTTTTTGGATACTAGTATAATTCGGTTAGCTTCAACAGTGCCAACTTTTTCACGCCAGCGAGTTAATTGCGCCTTTTGTAGTGGAGATTTGGTAACTTGCAAAATGCTTGTTACACCTGGAAGGCGAATGCCACGGTTATCTACAAGATATCCAATACCATTTTCCCAGGAGGGTTTGCCGTGATAGTGAGGGAGAAGTTTAGTTTTGGAAAATTGCATAGTAAAAAGTCGATTAGTTTTTGCTGTTCTCAATTTATTTGAAGCGACTTAAAAAATAAATTGCAAATAAATAGTAATTAAATAGCAATTAAATAGTAAATATATAATCACCAGCTACAATAATATAAAAACGTGTTATTAATAAGTCATAGATACAAATTAGTTTTTAGTCTAGGTACTAGCTAACATGACATTAAAAGAAGACGTTAAAGTAACAAAAGAAAAATTTTTACATCAAATAGCTAACGAATATGGTTTTTTTACAAAGACTAGAGATGTATTCATAGCTAGATTCGCAGAAGAAAATGTATCCACGCTAAATAAGGAAATTGCCAATAAGTTAGAAATGGAGATATATGACCTATCAAAATATCTAAATACAATATGCAGTAAATTTGGTTTTGCTTCTAATAAACGCGGACGTCAACCTAGGGGTCAGTCTCCTTGGAAAAAAGCATATAAGTGGATATGGAATGAGAAATATCATGATTTTATCAAGCGAGAGCCATTTATAGATAATAAAGAAGCGCAAGTAAAAATATTAATTGACTGGCGCTTGGTTTGTAGCAAAATGCTAGAAAAACAGCAAGAAACCCAGCAACTTCGACATCAAGCAACATCGATGGGATTTGAAGTAAATGTTCATGCACCACTGGGTTTAGTAGAACGCAAAGAAGAGCTGCGTTGGCAAGAAAAACAATACATAGGTACTGTAAAGCCAGTCAAGGAAGTCATTACCAAAATCTATAAACATGACGAGTTTCTGCTACAGGTAATAGGGGAAAAGCCATTAGGTAAAAATAAACATGCTGCTATTGTTGGGGAACCGGGAGCAGGAAAAACTACTTTATTAAGTAAAATTGCATCTTTTATCAATTTGCAACCTGAATATTTGCCTATTTTTATAAGTTTGGCAAGTTTGAGAAATTTGACTTTGCAGGATTATCTATTCAAAAAATGGCTTCCTGAAGCGATGGGGTTGGCTTACCCTAAAATTACAGATACATCCGCATTTAAGGTAGAATTAATTAAACGCTTCCGCGAACATGGAGTTTGGCTGTTATTAGACGCTGTAGACGAAATTGGGGGAAATTCACCCGTTCATGTATTAGCAAAAATTGATAGAGAATTGAAAGAATGTTTTTGGTTGGGAGAAGCGCGAGTAGTACTAACTTGTCGTCTCAATGTCTGGGACATCAACATCAATCGTCCACTAACAGGTTTTGACACATATAAAACTCAAGAATTTAAGCCAGAAGAAATTGATAAATTTATTTTGGAATGGTTTACCCATGCTGAAAAGTTACAGCTAGGGGAGAAACTACAAGCACAATTAAAAAAAATCAGATACGCAAAAATTTACGAATTGGCTCAAAATCCTCTTAGACTGGCGTTGTTATGTCAGATTTTCTATCGTGATGATAAAGGAGAATTTCCAGAAACTAAAGCTGCACTTTATCAGAAATATATTCGCTCTTTTTCTGAATGGAAGCCAGAAAACTATCCGGTAGAGTTAATTCAATCTGATGATTTAAAGGATGAATTACACCAAGCATTAGGCAAATTAGCTTTAGCAGGCATTGACAGTAACCATAGATTTGGGTTGCCACGCAGTATATGCCGTAAAGAAATGGGTGAAAAGTTTTTTAAAATAGCTTGTGATATAGGTTGGTTAGTTTTGGTGGGAAGAACAGATACAGATGAAGATATTTTTGTTTTCTGGCATCAGAATTTTCAAGAATATTTTGCAGCATTGTTTATTGATAATTGGCATTACTTCTTTAAGCATGTTCCACATAATCCAGACGAAGGCATCTATCGCGTTTTTGAACCACAGTGGAAAGAAGTATTGTTATTGTGGTTGGGAAGAGATGATATAGATAAACATGAAAAGGAAAAATTTATAAATGAGCTAGTTAATTTCAACGATAGTTGTAACAACAGTTATGAGTTTCAAGCTTTATTTTTGGCGGCTGCTGGAATTTCAGAATTTAAAAATGATGATAAGCAGGCTGACGAAATAGTGAAACTAATTATTAAATTTAGTTTTGGAACTTTTAATAGTAAAAATAACAAGTATTCAACTTTTATAGACTCTATTACAATCGGAGCTAGGGCAGCACTTATAGAAACAGACCGAAAAAGAGCCTTAAAAGCATTGCAATATACAATTCCAAAAATTAGAGATTGTTTTGTTCGTAGTGAGGCTTCAAGTTTTCTAAAGGAAAAACTAAGTCCACAATCAGCAAATACTGTCAATAAAACTAGCTTAAAAAATCTTACAAGTATTTCAGGTGCTATTAAGGTAAGTACTTCAGAAGAGTATAAACGCTTACAAGCTATAGAGAAATTAAAGAAAATAGACCCCAGTAATCCACAAGTCGTCAAGTTTTTAATAGATTTGGTGCAAAATACTCAAGAGTTCCATATATTTTCGCAAGCTACAAAAGCTTTAGAGGAAATCTATCTCGTAAATTCACAGGCAGAACTATTTTTGCTGCAACTTCTGAAAGAGACAAACAAAGATTATATACGTTTAGAAGCAGCAAAGATTCTTGCTAAAATCACCACTAAAACAAATGTTCGCGTGACTGCAACTATTCTTGATTTGTTTATAAACTTTGACTTAACATCAATTCTTCCTTGCTGGGAAAAAAATTATAAAGGTTGTGAAGAAGATCTAAAACCGTATTACTACAGGCAATTTGAAAATATATTGGCAAAAACCGCTGTAGCTGATTTAGAAGCAATTACAACTCTTATTGAACTCTTACCTACGGGTCAAAATTGGTGTTGGCGAATTTCCAGTATCTTAGAGAAAATCGCTTTTGGGAAGGAAGAAGCTGTGATGAAATTAAAACAGCTACTACAATCTTGTAAGGACAATACAACTTCTTGGCTAGCCGCAAAAAGCTTACTACTCATCGATAGTTTAAATCCTGACGCTATTCACGCTTTAGCGAATCTTGTAGCAGGCGCCCAAGATAAAAATATTCGTTGGCTAGCAGCTGAGGAACTATGGCGAATTGGTCACGGCAATACAGAAGTACTTAATAGTTTAATAGAAAAAGTTTGCGATACTAACCTTGAGTGGGACTATCGCCAGTATAGCTGGAACATAATATGTACAAAGTATAACGGTAGCAACCCAGATACTGTAGATGCAATAATTAACTTGATGTTAGACAGCAATTGTAATAAAGATACTCGTTTTTTAGCTATGCGCGAATTAGAAGAAATAGGTTCTAGTAATCTAATGGTTAAGGATGCTTTTACCCGTTTAGTAAATACAGAAAGCGATGAGGATATCCGTAGACAAGCTGTAAGTACTTGGATGAAAATTAATTCGGATGAACACGAAGCTATTGAAAAAGCCGTTGATGTTTTGACTACATTGCTTAACTCTCCTAATCAAAACGATTGTAGTCGATTGCAAACCGCTAAATGTTTAGAGGAAGTTAATCCAGGTAATTTAACTAGCACAAATAAAATAATCGATTTACTACTTACTAGTAATGATTGGGAGGAACGTAGTGACGATGATTCTCTTCCTTCTTCTGTTATGCAAACTGCTGCCAATTATTTAATTCATATTTCTGATAAACAAAAAATAATAGCTATATTAAAACGTTTAAAGCTATGGATTACACATCCTGATAGTTCACAAGATGCTAATCGTCGCAGTTTATGTTGGGAAATAATTTTTCACTATGCTAGAAACATAAGTTATCCAGAGTTTTTTAAAGCTTGGAACAGCAATTCTTCTCCCATCGCAAATTTAGAAAGCCAATTTACAAACATTCACTTACAACTTCAAGCTACAGATAAAACATTTTCTATCCTCCTTAATGCTCATGCACTACAAAATGAAACAGATATGAGCGCCATATCACAAGAAATATGCAACCAAATTTATTTTACTGCTTTTCCTAATGCAGAACCCCCAGAAGTGAATAATGCTGCTCAAGTTAAGCGCCTTATTCCTAGAATTAAAAGCCAATTGCAAATGCAAAAATTAGCCCTTATTCTCAATAATTGCCAGCCAAATCAAGAACTTGTAGCTTTTTGCCGCAAAATAACTGATGTGGTGAGTATTGCTTGGATAACTGATGAACCTCTAGAAGCACCCTTGCGAGGATTTCCACCTAATCAGCCAAATTTATCCAGCGCAATTCAAAGCTGGATTAACGAAATAGAGTAACAAACCGAAAATGCAAACTCCATGAGGTAATATCTACGTTGGAGTTTGTACTAAAGATGCAATGTCCGGTAGGCTGTCTAAATATCTAGGATGATCTTCAAGAAGCGCAGCAACTAGAATTGATGTGTCAAATAATATTTTCACTATGGTATAAATTGATTTATTCTTTCTTCACGTAAGTCATTAATTACTGCCTCATAGTCTACATTATTTTGAGCCGCTTTTACTACTAAAACTTTACCAACATATTTAACTGGGCAGTGTTCTTCAACTAAAACACGTAAGGCTGTTTCAATCACTTCATCGACGCCATTAAATTTCCCTGTTTCGAGTAGGGCTTGAATCATCCCTTCTTGCTTAGGTGTTAATGTTATGCTCATGACTATATTAATATCCTATGGTGGTCTGCTTTTATAATAAAGCTTTACTGTAATCTCGGCATCATACTTTGAAGCTGTATAAGTTTTGCGGCACCCTCAACTGTTAGTATTTAGTATAACTGGTCGTGCTTATTAACCCAATTGCTTGCGAACACTCTACAAGTCTCTCCTTCTCAAGTTAATTCATACTCTCTCATTCTAAGGATTTCCGCTTATATTTATAGTTACTATTTTTACATTAAAATAGCGCAATATAACTTATACTTTGACTTACATTATGAAACTTCTATAGTGGGCATCCATTACATTAATTGGTAACTGAACTGCATCAAACTTAAACTTATGTTCTGCTGCAACTTGGAGCATATGCAGGTGAATATAGGGGTCTTTATGCCCAGTGAAGCCAATGTATCGCAGTTTGCCAGCTTGACGCGCTTCAATCAAGGCTGCATTTGCCCCCTCTTCGTCAAATACTCGATGCGGGTCTTCAAAGCGGATGACTTCGTGATGCTGGACGAGATCAATACAATCGACTTGCAGACGTTGCAGCGATTCGTCTATTTGTTTTGCAGCTGCTTGCTTGGAACGACCGTCTATTTTCGTCATTAAGAATACTTTGTCGCGGTAGCTATCGCGCAGCGCTTTCCCCATACGAGTCTCACTGACTCCATCGTTGTAATCCCAACAGTTATCCATAAAGGTAATGCCGCGATCAATTGCCGCGCGAACAATCCGGATACCTAGTTCCTCGTCAACATGCTTCAAGCCGATATGCCAACCACCCAATCCAATGGCAGAAACCCTCTCTCCTGTACTGCCTAATTCTCGGTATAGCATTTCTCTTGACGTACTTCCTAACATTCTATTCTCCTTGCATTCAAAAATCTCGTTGTTATTTGCGTTTTATCGGGTAAATCTATTTGTCTCCAAAAGAGTAATTTTATTAAACCTATATTCTATTGAGAGCAATCAAGATTCATCATACGGAAGTTATAAGTAATTCATCTGACAATTGAAAATTGAGTTAACATGCTAAATTCATCTTCTTAAAGACATAAAAAAGACTTCTAGCAAGCTATTGAAGATATATTTAAATTAAATAACCTGGCTATAATCGTAATAAATATGACATAATATCAACCGTATTAATTCGGTCTTTGCAACGTGCTTTTTAACAAAGGCGCCGTAGAAACCTGACTTTTTAGTCAATATTCTTTAAGGGACTTACAAAAATTTAATTCTCCATGTTGTGGAATGGGCATCCTTGCCCGTTCTTTATCTAGGGCGGGCAAGGATGCCCACCCCACAAGAAAATTTTGGAGATTTTTTTATTTGGATATTTTAATTTTTACCCATTAATTGAATATAATATTCGACACCTACGTCATAAGTCATAAATTACTAAAATCAAATGTCCGAATTTTTATCTCGTAGACAATTCCTCAATTCCACAACAACTGCTTTAGTTGGTTTCTCTAGCTTTACTTTGGCTAGTTTACTTCGTAATAATTCGC
>ERZ1066119.158-NODE-158-length-51942-cov-14.244011_pt1 | contig 51942 bp, 42 predicted proteins | sample MGYA00382766_ERZ1066119 | MGnify/ENA primary metagenome ERZ1066119 (study PRJEB33369, sample SAMEA5778349) | biofilm metagenome | biome: Industrial cooling water; feature: Water cooling tower basin; material: Biofilm | place: United Arab Emirates | collected...
CCACCGGCCCGTCCTCCAGCGGGAAGACGCGCGGGGTCAGGGTCTCGCCGGCCTCGCCGTCCAGAAGCAGGATCAGGTCGCTGTCGGCCAGAAGGCCGAAGAACCGCAGCCGCGCCGCATCGTCCCCGGGCGCCGCCTCCATCGCGGCATGGGCCTGGTCAAGCGGCGTGGTCATGCGGGGTCTCCAGGGTCTCGCGCACGGCGCGGCGCAGGTCGGGCAGCAGGTCCTCGGCGAACCAGGGATTGCGGCGGAGCCAACCGGTATTCCGCCACGACGGATGCGGCAAGGGGAAGAGCCCGCGCGCAAGGTGGGTCCGCCACGCGGCCACCGTGTCGGCCATCCTGCCCGGCCCGATGTGCCAGCGCTGCGCGGCCCCGCCCACCAGCACCGTCAGCCGGACCTCCGGGAGCGCGGCCAGCACCGGCCGGCGCCAGGTCGCGGCGCAGATCGCGGGGGGCGGCAGGTCGGACCCGTTCCGGTCGTAGCCCGGGAAGCAGAAGGCCATCGGCACGATCGCCACATGCGCGCGGTCGTAGAAGGCGGCCTCGTCCAGCCCCAGCCAGTCGCGCAGCCGCCGCCCGCTCGCGTCGTGGAAGGGAATCCCCGCCGCATGGACCCGCGCGCCCGGGGCCTGCCCCACGATCAGAAGCCGCGCGCCCGGCGCAAACCACGGCACGGGGCGCGGCCGGTGGGCGGTCGCGGTCGCGGCGAAGCGCGGCGCGCAGAGGCGGCAGGCCGCGATGCGGTCGGCCAGCGGCGGGTCGTCGGGTCGGTCGGTCATCGCGGCAATCCGGGAACGCCCACGCGATATGGGGTGCGCGCCGTCCCCCGCCACCCGCCCGGCCCTCGCCGTCACGTGGCGGAAAACCCGCGGGCCGCATCCGATTTTCGCACAATCCGACACAATTAAACCCGATAGGCGCGCTAACGGGTGTAAGCATCTTCAGGGAGGCGGCCTAGACCCGCAGGGGGCATGAGGGGGCCGCGGCAGGGATGATCGAGTTCGAGGGCGTCAGCAAGTCGTTCTGGACGGGCCGGCGGCGCAAGGTCATCCTCGACCGCGCCTCGTTCCGGGTCGACCTCGGCCGGTCGCTGGGCATCCTCGCGCCGAACGGCACCGGCAAGACCACCGTCATCAACATGATGGCCGGGCTCGAGAAACCCGACGAGGGGCGGATCACGCGCACCAGCCGGATCTCGTTCCCGCTGGGATTCATGGGCGGCGTCGTGTCGCGCCATTCGGGAACCGAGAACGCGCGCTACATCGCGCGGCTCTACGGCCTCGACGCGGACTACGTGGAAAGCTTCTGCCGCTGGCTCTGCGGGATCGACGAATACTTCGACCGCCCCGTCGGCACCTACTCCGCCGGGATGCGCGCGCGGTTCTCGTTCGCGCTGATGCTCGCGCTCGAGTTCGACATCTACCTGATCGACGAGGGCATGCCCGCCACCACCGACGTCGCCTTCAACCGCAAGGCGGGCGCCATCCTGCGCGACCGGCTGCGCGACGCGACCGTCGTGGTCGTCTCGCACCAGCCGAAGACGCTGGAAAAGTTCTGCAACGCGGCGGCGGTGCTGCGCAACGGGCAGCTTCATGCCTTCGACACCCTGGAAGAAGCGAAGCGGATGTATGACGACGAAGTTCAGTGTTAGGCGGTTCCGGCTCGGGCGTCGCGCGGCCCCGGCGACGGCGGAGACGGCGGCCCCGCAGCCGGACGACGCCGGCCTCTTCGACCTCGCGGACGACGGGTTCGGCGACCAGTCGTTCAGGGCCGGCCCGACGCCGCCCGGCCCGGCCGCGCCCGACGCCGAGGCGATCCGTCGCGAGGGGCTGACCGGCCGGCAGCTTCGCCTCGCGCGGCGCATCGCGCTGCGGCAGGGGCTGGAGCCCGCGTCGGACCTCGACGCGGTCCGCCTTCTGCGCGAGGCGGGGATCGACCCCTTCGCGCGCGGCCACGTGCTCGACCTCGTGACCGCGGACGAGGAGCCGGAGACGTCGCGGGCCGTCGCGGTGCGCGACGGCGCCCGGCTGCCCGAGGTGCCGCGCCCGGGGGCCGAGTCGCCTGTCGCCGACATCGCCGCGATCCAGCGCGACATGGCGCGCCGCCGCCGGCGGCGGCTGGCGATGCTGGCCGCGCGGCTCTTCGTCTTCGTGGGCCTGCCCACGCTGGCGGCCGGCCTCTACTACGGCGCCGTCGCCACCCCCCTCTACACGGCGCGGACGGAGTTCGTGATCCAGCAGGCCGAGAGCCCGGCCGCGGCCGGGATGGGCGGGCTGCTGCGCGGCACGACCTTCGCCACCTCGCAGGACTCGATCGCCGTGCAGGGCTACCTGCAGTCGCGCGAGGCGATGGCGCGGCTCGACGACGACCAGGGCTTCCGTGCGCACTTCAGCCGGCCCGCGATCGACCCGATCCAGCGGCTCGACCCGGGTGCCACGGACGAGGCCGCCTACGCGCTCTACCGGCGCAACGTCCAGATCGCCTACGACCCGACCGAGGGCCTTGTGAAGATGGAGGTGAGCGCGACCGACCCCGACACCGCGGTCGCCTTCAGCCGCGCGCTGATCGGCTACGCCGAGCAGCAGGTGGATCACATGACCAGCCGCCTGCGCGCCAAGCAGATGGACGACGCCCGCACCATGTACGAGGACGCGCAGGCCGAGATGCAGGCGGCCCAGCGCCGCGTGGTCGAACTGCAGCAGCGCACGCGCGTGCTGTCGTCCGAGGCCGAGGTGTCGCTCGTCACGGCGCAGATCGGGGCGCTCGACACCCAGCTCACCACCGACCGGCTGAGCCTCGAGCAGATGCTGTCCAATGCCGTCCCGAACCAGGCCCGGGTCCGGCCCCTGCAGCGCCGCATCGCCGCGGTGGAGGCCGAGATCGCCGCGCTCCGCGCCCGGCTGACGCAGGACGGCGCGGACGGCCAGTCGCTCGCGCAGGTGCAGAGCGACCTTCTGGTCGCGCAGGCGGACGTGCAGACGCGCCAGATGCTGCTCGCCCAGTCGCTCTCGGCGATGGAGACGGCGCGAGTGGAGGCCAACCGGCAGGTGCGCTACCTGTCGGTCTCGGTCAACCCGGTCGCCCCCGACGAGGCCGCCTATCCCCGTGCCTTCGAGAACACGATGGTTGCGCTTCTGGTCTTTACCGGTATCTACCTGATGGTCGCGATGACCGCGGCGATCCTGCGCGAGCAGGTCTCGGCCTGAGGGTGCGATGAAGAGCGTTCCGTTCGGCGGCCTGACCGTCTCCAACACCGCGCCCCTTCTGGTGATCGCGGGGCCTTGCCAGCTCGAGAGCCTGGGCCACGCGCAGATGATCGCGGGGACGATGCGCGAGGCCTGCGCGGCCGCCGGGGCGCAGTACGTCTTCAAGGCAAGCTACGACAAGGCCAACCGCACCTCGCTGAAGGGGCGCCGGGGGCTCGGCCTCGACGAGGGGCTTCGGGTGCTCGAGGCGGTGCGGGGCACGGGCGTGCCGGTGCTGACCGACGTGCATGACGCGGCACAGGCCGAGGCGGCGGCGGCGGTCGTCGACGTCATCCAGATCCCCGCCTTCCTCTGCCGGCAGACCGACCTTCTGCTTGCGGCGGGCCGGACGGGGGCGGTCGTGAACGTCAAGAAGGGGCAGTTCCTGGCACCCTGGGACATGGCGAACGTCGCGGCCAAGATCGCCTCCACCGGAAACGAGCGGATCCTGCTGACCGAGCGGGGGTCGAGCTTCGGCTACAACACGCTGGTCGCCGACATGCGCGGCCTGCCGATCATGGCGCGGACGGGTTATCCCGTGATCATGGATGCCACGCATTCGGTGCAGCAGCCGGGGGGACAGGGCGACGCCAGCGGCGGCCAGCGCGAGTTCGCGCCCGTCATGGCGCGGGCGGCGGTCAGCCTCGGCATCGCCGGCGTCTTCATCGAGACGCATCAGGACCCCGACCGCGCGCCCTCGGACGGGCCGAACATGGTCCCCCTTCACCGGATGCCGGCGCTGGTCGACAGCCTGATGGCCTTCGACCGCCTGGCCAAGGCCGACCCCCTCCACGTCTGAGGCGGAGCGGCGCGCACGGCCCGCGCGACGCGGCGGCGAAGGCCGGGGCGCCGGCGGCGCGCGGGCCTGCCGCGCGAGGCCCTACAGCAGGAAATCCTGTGCGGTCAGTCGGAAGACGTCGTCGAACTTGATCTCCATCTCCGGCCGGAGGTCGCCGGTCGTGTCGGCGAACAGGCGCAGGCCGTTCACCGTCTCGACGAACCAGAGCGCGTGGGCCTCGGGCCTGCGGCCGTTGAAGTCGAGATCCTGCGACCCCCGCCGGTCGGCGTCGGCGTCGATCAGGCGCAGGTCGAGCCGGTCGCGCCCCCGCTCGAACCCCGCGATGCGGTCGCTGGGATAGCCGCGCGGGCTGTGCGCGGCCGCCTCGACGATGAAGCGGTCGACCGAACCGTCGCGCCCCGCGATCAGGCGGTCGCTGCCCGCGCCGCCGATGATCGTGTCGGCCCCCCGGCCCGCCGTGATCGTGTCGGCCCCGCGCAGGCCCCAGAGCGTGTTGGCCGCGTCGTTGCCGATCACGAGGTTGGCGCCGCTGTTGCCCCGGCCGTCGATCGCGGCGGTTCCGGTCAGGCGCAGATGCTCGATCTCGGCGGGAAGCGCACGCGAGACCGAGGCGTGAAGCCAGTCGATGCCGCCGAACCGCTCCTCGATCACGACGTCGCGCGCCGAGTCGACGGAGAGCGTGTCGTTCCCGTCGCCGCCCGCCATCCGGTCGCCGCCCGGTCCGCCGTCCAGCCGGTCGGCCCCCGACCGCCCCTCCAGCCGGTCGTCGCCGGCATCGCCCCAGACCCGGTCGTTTCCCCCGTCCGCGAAGATCAGGTCGTCGCCGCCCCCGCCCCAGACGCTGTCGTCGCCCGACAGCGCCGCGAAGGTGTCGTCGCCCGTCAGCAGGTCGATGCCGTCGCCGCCGTCGGTGCCGATCAGGTCGTCGCCGTAGGCGGTCGGCGCGTCGCGCCCGCTGCTGCCGCCGGGCGGGACCGGCCCGGTTTCGGTGAAGGTCAGCACCTGCCCCAGCCGCCCGAGGTCGATCCGGCCGTCGAACGCGCCGTCCGTGCCGTCGAGCGCCGTGAGCCGCCCCTTGCCGCCGTAGACGACCGCCACCGCCCCCGCCCCCCCGTCGCGGTCGCCGAGGCCTGCGACGAGATCGGCGAAGCCGTCGCCGTTCAGGTCCGCGAGGCGCACCGCTCCCGCCCCCTCGTCCGGCGCCCCGGCGATGCGGTAGCCGGTGCGGCCGTCGAGCGCCGAAAGGTCCACCACCGGCGGCAGCCCGCCCGCGCGCCCGAAGACGAGGTAGAGCGCGCCGTCCGCGCCGACCAGCGCCAGGTCGCGCTGCCCGTCGCCGTCGGCATCGCCGGTGCCGCCCATGTCGACCGTGGCCACCGCCCCGACGAAGCGCGTCCCCGCGCCGGGCGGAAGGGCCACGGGGTCGATCACCGCGGGGTAGGCGCCCGCCCGCCCCCGGACGAGGAAGGCCCCGCGCCCGTCGGCGGCGAGGATGTCGCCGATGCCGTCGCCGTCGACGTCGCCCGCGGCCACGGCCGTCGCCGCGCCCTCGGTCGCGATCAGCAGGCCGTTCGTCCCGTCGGGCGCGAAGGTGCCGAGGTTGATCGACGCCCCGCCCAGCAGTTCCGTGCCGAAGACCGCGACGATCCCGCCCTCCGCCTCGGCCGCGCGCGACAGGAACAGGTCGCCGATCCGGTCGCCGTTCAGGTCGCCCGCAGCGCCGGCGAAGCCTGCGAGCCCGGTGAAGAGGATCCGCTGCGTGTCGTAGTCGGCGGTCAGGTTCAGCGCCGCCGGATGCGCCGCGCCGTCGCCCTGTAGGACATAGGCGCGCCCGTCGCCGGCGCTGGCCACGAGCAGGTCGCCGAGCCCGTCGCCGCCGATGTCGCCGAGGCCCGCGACGACCGCCCCCGCCTCCGACCCCGGGCGTGCGCCGAAGCGCGTGACGGCCCCGGCGTCCAGCGTCTCCACCGCGACGACGGCCCCGGCGGGGGCGTAGAGCGCATAGGCCCGGCCGTCCGCGCCCGAGGGACCCGGCGCGCCGACGAGCAGGTCCCCCGCGCCGTCGCCGTCGAGGTCGCCCGCGGCGAGCGCCCGGCCGAAGGCCCCGTCCGCCTCGGCGCCGAGAATGGCCATGGCGCCTTCGCCGCCCGGCGAGAGCGTGACGGCCCCGGCCTGACCCGCCGCGTCCGGCGTGCCCCAGATCACGAAGACCGCGCCGGCCCCGGCCGCGCCGTCCCGGTCGACGTCGGGCGCGGAGACCGCCACGTCGCCAAAGCCGTCGCCGTTCCAGTCGCCGACCGGGACGATGCGCGCGCCGAGCGCGTCGCCCGCCTGCCCCGTCGCGAAGATCCGCCCGCCCAGTCCCGTCGCCATTGCCGTCCCGCCGCCGCCGTCGGTCCGGCATGCCACGCGCATCCTTAACCGCTGGTTAACCGCCGTCGCCGCGCGGCATCGAGGACCGGGACCGGCGGGGGACGGGCCCGGCCCGCCCGCTGCGGTGGATCGGCGGATGGCGCACCCGACAGGATTCGAACCTGTGACCTCTGCCTTCGGAGGGCAGCACTCTATCCAGCTGAGCTACGGGTGCAGCGCGACCCGGATAGGGGAAACCGGCGGCGTTGGCAACGCCAAACCCGCGCCGGTCAGGCGAAGAGGTCGCGGCACAGTTCCAGCCCGTCGATCAGCGCGTCGATCTCGGCGCGGGTGTTGTACATCGCGAAGGAGGCGCGGCAGGTGGCCCCGACGCCCAGATGCGCCATCAGCGGCTGCGCGCAGTGCGTGCCCGCGCGCACCGCGATCCCGCGCTTGTCGAGCACGGTGGCGATGTCGTGCGGATGCGCGGCCCCCCCCATCGTGAACGAGAAGATCGCGCCCTTCGTCGCCGACCGTCCCTGCACGTCGATCCAGTTCAGCCCCGCGAGCCGCGCCGCCGCATAGTCGCGCAACGACCGCTCGTGCGCGGCGATCGCCGCCATCCCGATGCCGGCGACGTAGTCGAGCGCCGCGCCGAAGCCGATCTGCTGGACGATGCCCGGCGTGCCCGCCTCGAACATCATGGGCGCGTCGGCATAGGTCACGGCGTCGCGGCCGACCTCCCGGATCATGTCGCCGCCGCCCATGAAGGGGCGCATCTCGGCCAGGCGCTCGGGCCGGACGTAGAGGCCCCCCGACCCCGAGGGGCCGTAGAGCTTGTGGCCCGTGACCGCGTAGAAGTCGCAGCCGATGGCCTGCACGTCGACCGGCATGTGCACGGCCGCCTGGCTGCCGTCGACCAGCACCGGGACGCCCCGCTCGCGCGCGCCGGCGCAGATCGCCGCCACGTCGATCACGCTTCCGAGCACGTTCGACATGTGGGTGACGGCGACCAGCCGGGTCCGCGGGCCGATCGCGTCGAGCATCGCCTGCGGATCGAGGTCGCCGTTCGCGTCCGCCTCCACCCACTTCAGCATCACGCCCTGCCGCTCGCGCAGGAAATGCCAGGGGACGATGTTGGCGTGATGCTCGAGGATCGACAGCACGATCTCGTCGCCCGGCTGCATCCGGGGCGCGGCCCAGGCGTAGCTGACGAGGTTGATCGCCTCGGTCGTGCCGGTGGTGAAGACGATCGTGTCCTCGGACGGGGCGTTCAGGAAGCGCGCGATCCTGCCCCGGACCGCCTCGTAGCGTTCGGTCGCGATGGTCGACAGCGTGTGAAGGCCCCGGTGGACGTTCGCGTATTCCTCGGCATAGCCGCGCGTCACCGCGTCGATCACCGCCTGCGGCTTCTGCGCCGAGGCGCCGTTGTCCAGATACACTAGCGGACGCCCGTTCACCTGCCGCGACAGGATCGGGAAATCGGCGCGGATGCGGTCGACGTCGTAGATCATCAGACCCCCATGGGTGCGGGCATCAGCGGGGCCAGCAGCAGCGACAGCAGGAATCCGGCCAGGATCAGGGTTATCGCACTGCCGAGCGCGACCTTGGCGATGCTGTCGAAACCATGCAGTTCGGCGACGAAGTTCACGAACAGCCACAGGAACAGCGCCATCGCCGCAAGGCCGACCAGTCCCGACAGCAGCGGAAAGGCGACGAGCAGCACGACCTGGACGACCGAGACCGCGACCAGCAGGAGCTGGATCCACCCGACGAGCAGCATCGTGTCGGCGAAGGTGCCGCGGCCGCCGAAGATCAGGCCGACCCGGTGGACGGCCGCGACCATGAGCAGCAGCGCCGCAGCCTGAAGCACCGCCGCCAGGATCGGCCGCTCGACCATCGCCCCGAAGACCTGCCCCAGTTCCGCGCCATCGGCACGGATCTCGAGGTTCAGCATGATCGTGGAGGCCACCGACACCAGCCCGAGCAGCATCCAGCGCGCCGCGGCGGGAATGTCCTGCGCCATCAGCCAGCGCGCGGCCGAGCGGGGATCGCGGACGGACAGCGCCGCGAGCTGGCGGAGCGCCTGAAGGTCAGCCTGCATCGCCACGTTCCGCCACGATCATTCCGTTGATCCAGAGATACAGGAAGACCGCAAGGACCGCCACGCCCGACGCGGTCATGGCCGGTCCCGGCCCGATGAACCCGGCGATCAGCCCCTGAAGCAGCATCAGAGGAGTCGTCGCGAGGAAGGACCAGAACAGCGCCACGCGCGCGGCGTAGTACGTGCCGCGCCCGCCGAACGCCCGCGCCGCGAGGTGGCTGGCTCCCGCAAGCGCGTAGAGGATCAGCGGCAGCAGGAAGAGGGTGGCGAACAGCCGCCCGGCCAGCAGGCCCTGGAGGCCCGGAAGCTCGGCGGGCGGGGTTCCCGCGGCGCGCGCCGCCAGCATCGCGAGATGCGCCTCGCGCGCGGCGGCGGGCCACTGCGCCACGAAGACGAGAAGGCAGGCCGCCATCAGGATCGCCAGCGCCCGGTCCTCGCGCACCTCGGGCCCGATCCGGCGGGCGACCACGGCGCGCGGGTTGCGGTAGCTTGCGACGATGTCGGTCGTGACGGCCATTCAGCGTGCGTGCCGGGCAAGCCAGCCTTCCAGACGGCTGCGGATGTCCTCGGCGATGGCGTCATCCTCGATCTCGGCGATGGCCTCGGCGAGGAAGGCGAGCACCAGCAGCCCCTGCGCCTGCTTCAACGGCACCCCGCGCGACCGCAGATAGAACAGCGCGGTCTCGTCGATCGCCCCCGAGGTGGACCCGTGCGAGCACCGCACGTCGTCGGCGTAGATCTCGAGCTCCGGCTTGGCAAGGAACTGGCTTTCCCCGTCGAGCAGCAGCGCCTGGCTGATCTGGTAGCCGTCGGTCTTCTGCGCGGCCTTGCGGACGAGGATCTTTCCCTGGAACACGCCGACCGCGCCGTTCTTCAGGACCTTCTTGAAGACCTGCCGGCTCTCGCAGCCCTCGGCGGCATGGGTGACGAAGACGGTGTCGTCATGATGGAAGGCAGCGTCGCCCAGCGCCGCGCCCGCGAGATGCGCGACCGCCCCCGCCCCGGCCAGCTCCACCACAGCCTCGTTGCGCGTCAGGATCCCGTTCGCGGTCAGCGTGAACGACTTCAGGAGCGCGCCCTCGGCGAGCCGCGCGAAGATGTGGGTCATGGCCCGGCGTTCGTGGTCGCGGCCCTGCGCGCGGACATGGTGGAAGCGCCCGCCCGCGGCCACCTCCACCTCCATCACCTTCGAGAACCGCGCCGCCGCCGGTCCGCTTTCCAGCACGGTCAGCGCGGCCCCCGCCTCGACGCGGATGCAGTGGTGCAGGATCGCGTCGGACCGGGGGTCGGCGTGGCGGTAGTGCAGCGCCACCGGGCGCGCGGCCCGGCCGGTCGCGCGGATCAGGACGCCCTCGGTCGCGAACGCGGTGTTGAGCGCGGCGAAGGGGCGGGCGACCGGGGTCTGGCCGCGCGCCTCGAGCACGCCGTAGAGGCCGGCGGCCCAGTGCCCGGCGCGGCCGGCAACCTCGGCCAGGCGCTCGATCGTGACGCCCGCAAGGGCCGGGTCGTCCGACGCCGCCGGGTCGAACACGCCGTCGACGAAGACGAGCCGGAGCCGGTCGATCCCGTCGAAGAGCGGCGGCTCGTCGCCGTCGTTGAAGACGGCGGCCGGCACCGGTTCGGGCGCCTTGAGCGCGGCGGGATCGGTGTAGCGCCAGTATTCGTCGCGCCGCCCCGGCAGCCCGGCGGCCCCGAGGCGCGCGAAGGCCTCGGCTCGCGCCGGCGCGGACCAGCCGCCCGACGGCAGCGCGAGGCCGCCGAGCCGCGCCGACAGGTCCTCGTGCCGCGCGTCCAGCACCGCCGTCACCGCGCGCCCGCCAGGATGTCGGCGTAGCCGTTCGTCTCCACCTCGAGCGCGAGCTCCGGCCCGCCGCTCGCGACGATCCGCCCGTCGGCCATGATGTGCACGACATCGGGGCGGATGTGGTCCAGAAGGCGCTGGTAATGCGTGATGACGAGGAAGGCCCGCCCCTCGCCGCGCAGCGCGTTGACCCCATCGGCGACCAGCTTCATCGCATCGACGTCGAGGCCCGAATCGGTCTCGTCGAGGATGCACATCCGCGGCTCCAGCATCGCCATCTGCAGGATCTCGTTCCTCTTCTTCTCGCCCCCCGAGAAGCCGACGTTGACGGGGCGCCTCATCATCTCGGCGTCGATCCTCAGCGCCGCGGCCCTGGCGCGCACCGCCTTGAGGAAGTCGCCCGCCGCGATCTCCGGCTCGCCGCGCGCCTTCCGCTGGGCGTTGAGCGCGGTGCGCAGGAAGGTCATGTTGCCCACGCCCGGGATCTCGACCGGATACTGGAAGGCAAGGAAGAGGCCCGCCGCCGCGCGCGCCTCGGGCTCCATCGCGAGGATGTCGGCCCCGTCGAGCGTCGCGGTGCCGCGCGTGACCTCGTAGCCCTCACGGCCCGCCAGAACGTAGGACAGGGTCGACTTGCCCGATCCGTTCGGCCCCATGATCGCATGGACCGACCCCGCATCCACGGTCAGGTCCACCCCCTTCAGGATGGCCTTGTCCTCGTCCTCGAGCCGGACGTGAAGGTCGGAAATGGTCAGCATGGGATCCTCGATGCGGAAAGGCCGCCCGGGGGGCGGCGCAGGATTCGCGGGGCGACGGCGCGAGCCGTCAGGGGATGGCGATGATCCGCGACCCCCAGAGCAGCGACCGCGGCTCGGTCCGGGTCAGCACGTCGGTCACCCAGGCGTCCGAGAACAGGACGCGGAACAGGTCGGGGCGCAGCTGCACCGCGTTGTGCAGCGCGGTGAGCGACAGCAGGACGCCCGCCGCAGCCATCAGCAGCGGGCCCGGCCGCGCGATCCCGAGCCCCCAGCACGGGAAGACCGCGATCAGCATCCCCATCGTGCCCGACACGACCATCGCGCGGTCGCGGTCGATGCCCGGCTCGGGCATCCCGCCCAGATGGAACTCCACGAGGCGCCAGGACAGCTGTGCGGCGAGCCCGATCAGCAGGCCCATCAGCATCGGCAGCGCCACCGCATCGGCCCTGGCGCGGGGCTGGGCCTTCTCCAGCGACCGGCGGAAGGCCTTCATGTCGTCCACGCGGAAGCTCTGGTCCAGCCCCATGAACACCGTGGCGTTGGTGATCCCCTGCCCCTTCTCGATCCGGGCCAGGCGCGCGGCGAAGTCGGTCTTCTGCGTGGACATCGGCGTTCCTTCCCCCAGGCACCTGCGGGAATCGGCCTACCGGCGAACGGTGGCCGAATAGGGGCCGAATTGGCCCGGAAACCGGAACGCCGCGCATGGGGTCAGCCCACCGAGCCTTCGAGGCTGATCGCGACGAGACTCTGCGCCTCCATCGCGAACTCCATCGGCAGGGCCTGGAGGACCTCGCGGCAGAAGCCGTTGACCACGAGCGCGACCGCCTCCTCCTCGTCCATGCCGCGGCTGCGGCAGTAGAAGAGCTGGTCGTCGTCGACCTTCGAGGTCGTGGCCTCGTGCTCCACCCGGCTCGAGTTGTTGCGCACCTCGATGTAGGGCACCGTGTGCGCCCCGCACTCGTCGCCGATCAGCAGGCTGTCGCACTGCGTGTAGTTGCGGCTGCCGGTGGCCTTCGGGTGCATCGACACCAGCCCGCGGTAGGTGTTCTGCGCGCGGCCGGCGCTGATTCCCTTGGACACGATCCGCGACCGGGTGTTGCGCCCCAGGTGGACCATCTTCGTCCCCGTGTCGGCCTGCTGCGCGTTGTTGGCGATGGCGATCGAGTAGAACTCGCCCTGGCTCTCGTGCCCGCGCAGGATGCAGGACGGGTACTTCCAGGTGATCGCCGAACCCGTCTCCACCTGCGTCCACATGACCTTGGCCCGGTCGCCCCGGCAGTCGGCGCGCTTCGTCACGAAGTTGTAGATGCCGCCCACGCCGTTCTCGTCGCCCGGATACCAGTTCTGCACGGTGGAGTACTTCACCTCGGCATCCTTCAGGATCACGAGTTCCACCACCGCCGCATGAAGCTGGTTCGTGTCGCGCCTGGGCGCAGTGCAGCCCTCGAGGTAGCTCACGTAGGCCCCCTCGTCGGCGACGATCAGCGTCCGCTCGAACTGGCCGGTGTTCTCGGCGTTGATGCGGAAGTAGGTCGACAGCTCCATCGGGCAACGCACGCCCTTCGGGATGTAGACGAACGATCCGTCCGAGAAGACCGCGCTGTTCAGCGTCGCGAAGAAGTTGTCGGTGGGCGGCACGACCGAGCCGAGGTAGCGCCGGACCAGATCGGGATGGTCGCGCACGGCCTCGCTGATCGGGCAGAAGATCACGCCGGCGCGGGCCAGCTCCTCGCGGAACGTGGTGCCGACCGACACGCTGTCGAAGACGGCGTCGACCGCGACCTTGCGCCCGGTCTCGGCCCCCTCGACGCCGGCGAGCAGCGCCTGCTCCTTCAGGGGGATGCCGAGTTTGGCGTAGGTGGCGAGCAGCTTCGGATCCACCTCGTCCAGCGACTTCGGGCGGACGGCCATGCTCTTGGGCTTGGCGTAGTAGTACTGGTCCTGATAGTCGATCGCCGGATAGTCCAGCATCGCCCAGCGCGGCTCCGTCATGCCGACCCAGCGGCGGTAGGCGGCCAGCCGCCAGTCCAGAAGCCAGTCGGGCTCGCCGTTCTTCTCCGAGATCAGGCGGACGATGTCTTCCGACAGGCCCTTCGGGGCGAAGTCCATCTCGATGTCGGTCTGCCACCCGTGCTTGTAGCGGCCGGCCATGGCCTGGACGGTCTCGATCGTCGCGGCGTCGACGCCCTCGCGGACGTCGGGCGTGCCGTCGGGAAGGGCGTCCTTCACGGTGGCGTCGAGCATGGCAACCTCGTTCATTCCTGTTCCCCCATGGCGGCGACCGGCGCCCCCGGCCCCTGCCGCGCCCGCCAGCGCGTCCGCGCCGCGTCGAACGCCCCGGCGAAGCGCATCGCCTGCGCCTCGGTGACGTCGGGCCCGAGCGAGACGCGGATCGCCGAGGCCGCCTCGGCCTCGAAGCCCATCGCCGCGAGGACCCGGCTCGCCCGGACCTTGCCGCTCGAGCAGGCGGAGCCGGCCGACACCGCGAAGCCGGCCAGATCCATCTGCATCACCTGCGTCTCCCCCCGCCAGCCCGGCGTCGCGAGGCACAGCGTGTTCGGCAGCCGCGCCGTCCTATTCCCGACTGAAATAGTCCCCGAAGCGCCGCCTGACAATGCGTCTTCTAGAATATTTCTAAGCTGCGCGACCCGGTCCCAGACCCCTTCGGCAAGGTCCCGCGCGGCGGCCTGCGCCGCGGCCCCGAACCCGGCGATGCCGACCACGTTCTCGGTGCCCGCGCGCCGCCCCTGCTCCTGCCCGCCGCCTCGGATCATGGCGGGCACGTCGATCCCCCGCCGCACGGCCAGCGCGCCCACCCCCTTCGGTCCGCCGATCTTGTGCGCGGAGATCAGGCCGATGCCCACGCCCGACCAGTCGAAGGCAACCGGCACCTTGCCGAAGGCTTGGGTCAGATCGCCGACGGCCAGCCCCTCGGGCAGGTCCTGCATCACGCCCGTCTCGGAATTGGCCATCTGCACGGCCGACCGCCCCGGCTCGGGCACGGCGACGCGGCCCGCCGGGTCGACGGCCAGCGAAGGCTCGCACCACGCCGCCACCGCCTCGTGCTCCACGGCCGCGCAGAGCAGGCCGAGCCCCGCGCAGGCCATCGCCGCGCCCTCGGTGGCGCCGCTCGTGAACACGATGTCAGACCCCTCCGCGCCCAGCGCGGCGGCGACCTGCGCCCGCGCCCGCTCCACGATGGCGCGGGCCGCGCGTCCCTCGGCATGGACCGAGCTCGGGTTCCCGACCGCGTCCATCGCCGCGACCATCGCCGCGCGCGCCTCCGGCCGCAGCGGCGCGGTCGCGTTCCAGTCGAGGTAGACGCGCGCGCCCGCCACCCCATTCACTCCTCGTCCACGACGCGGAACAGCGCGGGCACGGCCGGGCACGGGGTCATCTCGTCGCGCACCACGTCCGACAGGCGGGTCTGGTGCAGGAAGACGTAGACGTTGGCCGACAGGTTTTCCCACAGCCGCCCGGTCAGCGCCTGCGCGCGGGTGCCCGACGCCGCCCCCGAAGCCCCCGCCCCGGCATGCATCGCGCTCACCGTCTCCTCGACGGCCTCGAGCACCTCGCTGACGCGGATCGCCTCGGGCGCGCGCGCGAGGCGGTAGCCGCCGCCGGGGCCGCGCGCCGCCTCCACCAGCCCCGCGCGCCGCAGCTTGACGAAGAGCTGCTCGAGGTAGGGCAGCGACACGGCCTGCCGGCGCGACACCTCGGCCAGCGAGACCCGATCCCCCTCGCCGGCCAGCGCAAGGTCCGCCAGCGCCACCATCGCATACCGCCCCTTGGTCGACAGTTTCATCGGCGGATCCCCAAACGCATTGACGCGCCGCGGCGGCTTGACTAGGTCAGGCCAGCCCCCCGGGCCGGGGCAGCGGTTTGGAACGGTTCTAAGTTGTCGGGCCGCGCAGGTCAAGCGCGCGCCCGCTGGAAAGGCAGTCACGCGCATGCCCGAAGTGATCTTCGCCGGGCCCGAGGGGCGGCTCGAGGGCCGCTACCACCCGCAGAAGGACCGGGACGCCCCCATCGCCATCGTGCTCCACCCGCATCCGCAGTTCGGCGGCACGATGAACAACAAGGTCGTCTACAACCTCCACTACGCCTTCTTCAAGCTGGGCTTCACCGTCCTGCGGTTCAACTTCCGCGGCGTCGGCCGCAGCCAGGGCGAATACGACCTCGGCATCGGCGAGCTGTCGGACGCGGCCTCGGCGCTCGACTACCTGCAGGCGATGAACCAGAACTCCAAGCACTGCTGGGTCGCGGGCTTCTCGTTCGGGGCCTGGATCGGGATGCAGCTTCTGATGCGGCGGCCCGAGATCACGGGCTTCGTCTCGGTCGCGCCCCCCGCCAACATGTACGACTTCAGCTTCCTCGCCCCCTGCCCCTCGTCGGGACTGATCATCAACGGGACCGCCGACAAGGTCGCCCCGCCCAAGGATACCGTGGCGCTCGTCAACAAGCTGCACGAGCAGAAGGGGATCCGGATCACGCATGTCCAGATCGAGGGGGCCGACCACTTCTTCAAGGACGAGGAGACGGCGATGGCGCCCATGATCGACACCGTGACCGACTACGTGCGCCGCCGCCTGACGGAGGCCACGCGATGAGCTTCGTCGAGGATCTGGCCGACGCGCTCGCCCGCGACGTGCTGGCCGCGCAGGACGAGATCGGCGACGACCGCTTCTACGAGAAGGTGGCGCGCGTCCTCGGCGCCTCGTCGCCGACCGTGCAGGAGGCCTTCCTGACGAGCGTGCGCGTCCGGCTGGCCGAGATGCGCGCGCGGCGGTTCTTCGAGCAGTCGCTCGCGGCGAAGCGCGGCGGCGGGGCCGCGCCCGAGGCGCCCCGCGACATGAGCGCCGGGCATTGACCGACCGGCTGGCCGCGCAGTTCGCCTTCCTCGCCGAGGCCGACCGGCTGAAGTCCGTCCTGCGCGCGACCACGCTCTGCGACGGCTCGCGCCCGGAGAACTCGGGCGAGCACAGCTGGCACCTCGCGCTCTACGCGATGGTCCTGGCCGACCAGGCGCCCCCGGGCGTCGACATCGGCCGCGTGATCCGCATGCTGATCCTGCACGATCTGGTGGAGATCGACACGGGCGACGTGCCGATCCATTCGGCCGAAGGTCTGGCGCACGGGTCGGCCGCGGTCATGGAAGCCGAGGCGCTGGCGGCCGACCGCATCTTCGGCCTGCTGCCCCCCGACCTCGGCATCCCCTTCCGCGCCCTGTGGGAGGAGTTCGAGGCCGCCCGGACCCCCGACGCCCGCTTCGCCAGGGCGCTCGACCGCGTGCAGCCGGTGATGCAGAACGTCGAGAGCGGCGGGGGCACGTGGATCACCTACGGCGTGACGGCGGAGCAGTTGGAGAGCCGGGTAGGCGCGAAGGTCGAACGCGGCGCGCCGGGGCTGTGGGCGTGGGTGCGGGGGCGGGCGGGGGCCTGGTTCAGAACGGCCGACGTGAACGACCATGGATTGTGAACGGCCTTTCGACATCGCCAACCGGTGCAACGGACCAGCGATCGTGGATCGCGTCGCGGCGCAAGAGGACGACGCGTCCTGCAAGGCGGCGTTTGCGACCGGCCCAGGTCAGTCAGAACCTCATGGTCAGATCAGGTTGCCCGCCTTGGCTGTCCTCGTGGATGGGGACACCCGCACCGAAGTCGTCATCGTTCAGGTAGAAAGCGAAGTCGGTGGCCCGATGCTCGTTGCAGGCTACACATTCGCGAACGGCCGTAGAGGTGTCGGACCCCTGTCGGATCTGATCGTCGTCGAAAGCGCAGGTTGACGGGCTGGCCGTCGCCTCTGCCGCAGAACCATTCCACCTTCAACAGCGACCACCTTTCCGCTAGCAAGCGCTGAACGAACTCCTGCCGAAGGCCATCCCATGACCAAGATCAAAGTCGCGAACCCCGTCGTCGAGCTCGACGGCGACGAGATGACCCGGATCATCTGGGACTTCATCAAGACGAAGCTGATCCTGCCCTACCTCGACGTGGACCTCGCGTACTACGACCTCGGGATCGAGGAGCGGGACCGCACCGAGGATCAGGTCACCATCGACGCGGCGAACGCGATCCGCCAGCACGGCGTCGGCGTGAAGTGCGCGACCATCACCCCCGACGAGGCGCGGGTGGAGGAGTTCGGGCTGAAGCAGATGTGGAAGTCGCCCAACGGCACGATCCGCAACATCCTGGGCGGCGTCATCTTCCGCGAGCCGATCATCTGCCGGAACGTCCCGCGCCTCGTGCCGCACTGGACGAAGCCCATCGTCGTCGGCCGCCACGCCTTCGGCGACCAGTACCGCGCGACCGACTTCAGGTTCCCGGGCAGGGGCAAGCTGACGATGACGTTCGTCGGAGACGACGGCACGGTGATCGAGAAGGACGTGTATGCCGCGCCCTCGGCCGGGGTCTTCATGGGGATGTACAACCTCGATGACTCGATCCACGACTTTGCCCGCGCCAGCCTGAACTACGGCCTCGTGCGCGGTGTGCCGGTCTACCTCTCGACCAAGAACACCATCCTCAAGGCCTACGACGGCCGCTTCAAGGACATCTTCCAGAAGGTCTTCGACGAGGAGTTCGCCGACGAGTTCCGGAAGCGCGGCCTGACCTACGAGCACCGGCTGATCGACGACATGGTGGCCAGCGCCCTGAAATGGTCCGGCGGCTACGTCTGGGCCTGCAAGAACTACGACGGCGACGTGCAGTCCGACATCGTGGCGCAGGGCTTCGGCTCGCTGGGCCTGATGACGTCGGTCCTGATGACGCCCGACGGCAGGATCGTGGAGGCCGAGGCCGCGCACGGCACCGTCACGCGCCACTACCGCGAGCACCAGAAGGGCAAGGAGACCTCGACCAACTCCATCGCCTCGATCTACGCCTGGACCGGCGGGCTGAAGCACCGCGCCAAGCTCGACGGCAACGCCGAGCTCCTGCGCTTCGCCGAGACGCTGGAGCGGGTCACCGTCCAGACGGTCGAGGACGGGCACATGACCAAGGACCTGGCGCTTCTGGTCGGACCGGATCAGGCGTGGCTGACGACGATGGGCTACCTCGAGAAGGTGGACGAATACCTGAACCGCGCGCTTCAGGGGTGACGGCCGGCCTCGGCGCGAGGGAACGAAACCGGCTACGGCTCGTTGGCCCGCCGAAGGCCGCCGCATCGGCCGGCCCGCACAGGGTGGCACCCATGAACCGCATCATCTACCTCGTCGGCCTGGTCGTCGTCGTCCTTGCCGTCCTGTCGTTCTTCGGCCTGCGCTAGCGGATCGGGCACGGCCCGGGTCGCGGGCCCCCGGCTTCGGCCGGGGGCCTGCCCGCGGACGAACCCGCTGGCCTTCGGCGCGCCTTTCCTGTACCGGCACGCCAGACCCAGGATCATCGAGAGTGCCCCCCGATGGAGCTTCGCAACATCGCCATCATCGCGCATGTCGACCACGGCAAGACCACGCTCGTCGACGAGCTGCTGAAGCAGTCGGGCGCCTTCCGCACCGGCCAGCAGGTCAGCGAGCGGGCCATGGACAGCAACGACATCGAGCGCGAGCGGGGCATCACGATCCTCGCCAAGTGCACCAGCGTCGAGCATGGCGGCATCCGCATCAACATCGTCGACACCCCTGGCCACGCCGACTTCGGCGGCGAGGTGGAGCGCATCCTGTCGATGGTGGACGGGGTGGTGCTGCTCGTGGATGCGGCCGAGGGGCCGATGCCGCAGACGAAGTTCGTCACCTCCAAGGCGCTGGCGCTGGGCCTGCGCCCCATCGTCGTGCTGAACAAGGTCGACAAGCCCGACGCCGAGCCCGACCGCGCCCTGAACGAGGTGTTCGACCTCTTCGCCAACCTCGGGGCCGACGATGCGCAGCTCGACTTCCCGCACCTCTACGCCTCGGGGCGGGCGGGCTGGGCCGACGCCTCGCTCGACGGGCCGCGCGCGAACCTCGACGCGCTCTTCGACCTGATCGTGGCCCACGTCCCCGCCCCCGCGCAGGTCGCGCGGCGCGCCGAGCCGTTCCGCATGCTCGCCACCACGCTGTCGGCCGACCCCTTCATCGGCCGCATCCTGACCGGGCGCGTCGAGGCGGGGACGCTGGGCGTCGGCGCGACGCTCAAGGCCCTGTCGCGCACCGGCGAGCGGCTGGAGCAGTTCCGCGTGACGAAGATCCTCGCCTTCCGCGGCCTCACCGCGACCCCGATCGAGTCGGCCGAGGCGGGCGACATCGTGACCCTCGCGGGCATGACCCGGGCGACCGTGGCCGACACGCTCTGCGACCCCGCGATCGACGTGCCGCTGCCCGCGCAGCCCATCGACCCGCCCACCATCACCGTGACCTTCGGGATCAACGACAGCCCGCTCGCGGGGCGCGACGGCACCAAGGTCCAGTCCCGTGTGATCCGCGAGCGGCTGATGCGCGAGGCCGAGACCAACGTCGCGATCAAGGTCGCCGACACCCCCGGCGGCGAGGCCTTCGAGGTCTCGGGCCGGGGCGAGCTGCAGATGGGCGTCCTGATCGAGAACATGCGGCGCGAGGGGTTCGAGCTGTCGATCAGCCGCCCCCGCGTCATCCTGCGCGAGGAGAACGGCCAGCGGCTGGAGCCGATCGAGGAGGTCATCGTCGACGTCGACGACGAATACGCGGGCGCCGTCATCGACAAGCTGACGGGCGAACGGAAGGGCGACCTCGCCGAGATGAAGCCCGCGGGCGTCGGCAAGACGCGGATCGTGGCGCATGTGCCCAGCCGCGGGCTGATCGGCTACCACGGCCAGTTCCTGACCGACACGCGCGGCACGGGCGTCCTGAACCGCATCTTCCACGGCTGGGCCCCGCACAAGGGCCCGATCCAGGGCCGCCGGCAGGGCGTCCTGATCTCGATGGAGAACGGCACGTCGGTGGCCTACGCGCTCTGGAACCTCGAGGAGCGCGGCCGGATGTTCATCGGCGCGCAGGAGGCGATCTACGAGGGCATGATCATCGGCGAGCACAGCCGCGAGAACGACCTCGAGGTGAACCCGCTGAAGGGCAAGAAGCTGACCAACATCCGTGCCTCGGGCACCGACGAGGCCGTGCGCCTCACCACCCCCGTCCGCATGTCGCTGGAAGAGGCCATCGCCTACATCGACGACGACGAGCTGGTGGAGGTCACGCCCAGGATCATCCGCCTCCGCAAGCGCGAACTCGACCCGCACGAGCGCAGGCGTCAGGCGCGCGCGGGCTGATCGCGCCGGCGGCGATCCGCTGCCCCGTGGGGCAAAGGTCCAGAACCGCGCAGCGGTGGCAGGCGGGGTTGCGCCAGTGGCAGCAGCGCTGGCCGTGCAGCATCATGACCTCGTGGTGGTCGTAGACCGACTGCGCGTCCCAATCGGGCGGCAGGAGGGCGGCGAGCGCCGCATGGCTCGGCCCCACGTCCATCGAGGGCGGGATCAGCCCCGTTCGCTGGGCCACGCGGTGATGGTGGCTGTCCACGGGCAGCGCGGCCCCGCGCAGCCGGCTGAACGACAGGACGGCGGCACTCGTCTTCGGCCCGACGCCCGGCAGTGCCTCCAGCCAGGCGCGCGCCTCGGCGACCGGCATTCCTTCCAGGAAATCGAGGCTCAGCGTCCCCCTCGCCTCGGTCACGGCCCGAAGGATCGCCTTGATCCGCGGGGCCTTCTGCTCGGGCCAGGTGACGCCCTCGATCAGCGTCCGGATTTCGCCTTCCGGCGCGTCGCGCAGCGATTCCCAGTCGGGATAGAAGGCCCGCAGCGCCCGGAAGGCACGGCCCGACTCGCGGTTGCGCGTCCGGTGCGACAGCAGCGACGAGACGAGTTCCGACAGCGGGTCGTGGTCGTGGAAATAGGCGATGGGGCACCCGTACTCCCGGCAGAGCCGCCGGTGGATCTCCAGCGCCTTGGCGGCAAGGTCGGGCGTGTGCAGCGTGTCGGCCATGCGGAGTTATCCACAGGCCCCGGTCTTTGTTCCCGCGGGTCAGCCCAACGCCGCATTCTCCTCGACGATGACCAGCTCGCGCTCGGCCGCCCCGGCGGCCAGCGCCATCGCCGCCTGATACTCCTCGGACCGATAGCAGCCCACCGCCGCCTCGAGCGAGGGGAAGCGGGCGACGACCTGCCGGGCGCGGTCCGGACCCTCCATCGTCGCATGGCGTCCCGCGCGTGCCAGCCAGACGCCGCCATGCGCCGGGATGATGTCGGTCGCGCGCCGCGCGTATTCGGCGTAGCGGTCGGGGTCGGTCACGCGCACATGCGCGATCCACAGCGCGGTCGGCATCACAGTCCCCCGATCACGGCCTCGGCCGCCGCGATCGCGGCCTGCGCCCCCGCGATGTCCGCGCCGCCCCCCTGCGCGAGGTCGGGCCGCCCGCCGCCGCCGCGTCCGCCCATCGCCCCCACGGCCGCTCGCAGCAGGTCCACCGCCGAGAGCCGCGACGTGAGGTCGTCGGTCACGCCGGCCGCGACCGCGGGCTTGCCCCCCGTATCCGCGATCAGCAGCACCGCGCCCGATCCGAGCCTCGCCTTCATCCCGTCGATCAGGCCCGGCAGGTCCTTCCCGGGCACGCCGCTGAGGACCTGCGCCGCGAAGGCGACGCCGTTGACGCGGCGGGTCTCGGGCGCGGCCCCCGGCCCGCCCATCGCGAGATCGCGGCGCAGCTGCGCCACCTCGGTCTGCAGCGCGCGGCGCTCGTCCAGCAGCGCGCGCAGGCGGTCGGCCACGTCGCCGGGATGCGTCCGCAGCAGCGCCGCCGCCTCGGCCAGCCGGGCGTCCTGGGTCCGCAGATGCGCCAGCGCCGCCGCCCCCGTCAGCGCCTCGACCCGCCGGACCCCCGCGCTCGAGGCGCTGTCGCCCAGCAGCACGAAGGCCCCGATGTCGCCCGTGCGCGCCACATGCGTGCCGCCGCAAAGCTCGAGGCTGTAGGTCTCGCCGTCGGAACCCTTGCCCGAGCCGGGCTGCCGGCCCATCGACACGACGCGAACCTCATCGCCGTACTTCTCGCCGAACAGCGCCTGCGCCCCCAGCGCGCGCGCGTCCTCGGGGGTCATGATCCGCGTTTCCACGGGGGCGTTCTGGCGGACGAAGGCGTTGACCTCCGCCTCCACCGCCGCGAGTTCCTCGCCCGTCAGTCCCCTGCCGTGGCTGAAGTCGAACCGCAGCCGGTCGGGCGCGTTCAGGCTGCCGCGCTGCGCGACGTGGTCGCCGAGATGCCGCCGCAGCGCCTCGTGCAGAAGGTGGGTTGCCGAATGGTTCGCACGGATCGCGGACCGGCGGCCGTGATCGACCGCGAGCTGCGCGCCCTGCCCCGGCCGGATCTCCCCCTCCGTCACCTCGGCGCGGTGGAGGAACAGCCCCTGTGCGCGCTTGGTGTCGGTGATGCGGGCGGTGCCGGTGTCGGTGCGCAGCGTGCCCGCGTCGCCGGCCTGGCCGCCTGCCTCGGCGTAGAAGGGGGTCTGGTTCAGTACGATCTGCACCACCTCGCCCGCCACGGCGCGGTCCGCCTCGGCCCCGCCCGCGACCAGCGCCAGCACCTGGCCCTCGGCGGCCTCGGTGTCGTAGCCGAGGAACTCGGTCGCCCCGTGCCGGTCGGCCAGCGCGAACCAGAGCGCCGCGTCCCCCGTCTCGCCCGAGCCCGCCCAGCTCGCGCGCGCCTTCGCCTTCTGCGCGGCCATCGCCGCATCGAAGCCCGCGACGTCGACGCCCCGCCCCTCCTCGCGCAGCGCGTCCTGCGTGAGGTCGAGCGGGAAGCCGTAGGTATCGTAAAGCCGGAACGCGGCCTCGCCCGGCAGCGCGGCCCCCTCGGGCAGGCGCGCCACCTCGTCGGCGAGAAGCCGCAGGCCGCGGTCGAGCGTCTCGCGGAACCGCGTCTCCTCGGCGCGCAGCGTCGCCTCGATCAGCGGCTGGCCCTGGACGAGCTCGGGGTAGGCCCCGCCCATCTGCCGCACGAGCGCGGGCACCAGGCGGTGCATCGCCGGATCCTTCGCGCCCAGCTGGTGCACGTGCCGCATCGCGCGGCGCATGATCCGCCGCAGCACGTAGCCGCGCCCCTCGTTCGACGGCAGCACCCCGTCCGCGACGAGGAACGAGGTGCTGCGCAGGTGGTCCGCGATCACCCGGTGATGGATGCGCCCCGGCCCGTCCGGGTCGGTGCCGGTGGCCTGAGCGCTCGCCTCGATCAGGCTGCGCATCAGGTCGGTGTCGTAGTTGTCGTGCTTGCCCTGCAGCAGCGCCCCGATCCGCTCGAGCCCCATTCCCGTGTCGATCGACTGCATGTCGAGCGGGATCAGCCGGCCGTCGGCGAGCTGCTCGTTCTGCATGAAGACGTTGTTCCAGATCTCGATGAACCGGTCGCCGTCCTCCTCGGCGCTGCCAGGGGGGCCGCCGGGAATGCCCTCGCCGTGGTCGAAGAAGATCTCGGTGCAGGGACCGCAGGGGCCGGTGGGGCCCATCCGCCAGAAGTTGTCGTCCGAGGCGATGCGGATGATCCGGTGATCGGGCAGCCCCGCGATCCGCGCCCAGCCGGCGGCCGCCTCGTCGTCGGTGTGGTAGACCGTGACGCAGAGCCGGTCCGGGTCGATGCCGAAGTCCCGCGTCAGAAGCTCCCACGAGAAGGCGATCGCCTGCTCCTTGAAGTAGTCGCCGAAGCTGAAGTTCCCCAGCATCTCGAAGAAGGTGTGGTGCCGCGCGGTGTAGCCCACGTTGTCGAGGTCGTTGTGCTTGCCGCCCGCGCGCACGCATTTCTGCGCGGTCGTGGCGCGGACGTAGTCGCGCGTCTCGACCCCGGTGAAGCAGTTCTTGAACTGCACCATGCCGGAGTTCGTGAACATCAGCGTCGGATCGTTCCGCGGCACCAGCGGGCCCGAGGGGACCACGCGGTGGCCGTTGCGCGCGAAGAAGTCGAGGAAGGTCGATCGGATGTCGTTCAGGCTGGGCATGGCGGACCTTCGGGCTGCGGCGACCGACCCTTAACGCCGCCCGGCGCGCGGGTCCAGTGGCGGCGGGGCGGCCCGACCCGGCTGACACGTCGCAAGGGCTGGCCGGACGGATGCCGCCGGAAACGGAAAGGGCCGGCCCGTCGTCCGGGCCGGCCCTTCCGTCATCCGATGGGAGGCGATCAGCCCTCCATCACGTCGTCGCCGCTGCCGCTCTCGGGATCGCCCGCCGCGGTGAAGTCAAGCCCGTTCGCGGCGCGGATCTTGTCCTCGATCTCCATCGCGACGCCGGGGTTGGACTTGAGGAAGGCCTTGGCGTTCTCGCGCCCCTGCCCGATCCGCTCGTCGCCGTAGGAATACCAGGAGCCCGACTTCTCCACCACGCCGGCCTTGACGCCGATGTCGAGAAGCTCGCCCGTCTTCGAGATGCCCTCGCCGTACATGATGTCGAACTCGACCTGCTTGAACGGGGGGGCCACCTTGTTCTTCACCACCTTAACGCGGGTGGAGTTGCCCACCACGTCGTCCCGCTCCTTGATCGCGCCGATGCGGCGGATGTCGAGGCGCACGCTCGCGTAGAACTTGAGCGCGTTGCCGCCCGTCGTCGTCTCGGGGCTGCCGAACATGACGCCGATCTTCATGCGGATCTGGTTGATGAAGATCACCATGCAGTTGGACCGGCCGATGCTGGCGGTCAGCTTGCGCATGGCCTGGCTCATCAGGCGGGCCTGGCTGCCCATCTGCATGTCGCCCATGTCGCCCTCGATCTCGGACTTGGGCACCAGCGCCGCGACCGAGTCGACGACCACGAGGCTGACCGCGCCCGACCGCACCAGCGTGTCGACGATCTCCAGCGCCTGCTCGCCCGTGTCGGGCTGGCTGATCAGCAGCTCGTCGAGGTCGACGCCCAGCTTCTTGGCGTATTGCGGATCGAGCGCGTGCTCGGCGTCGACGAAGGCGCAGACGCCGCCCTTCTTCTGCTCCTCGGCCACGACGTGCAGCGTGAGCGTGGTCTTGCCCGAGGACTCCGGCCCGTAGATCTCGATGATCCGCCCCTTGGGCAGGCCGCCGATGCCGAGCGCGATGTCGAGGCCGAGCGACCCCGTCGAGGTGGCCTCGATCTCCATGGCGGGACTGTCGGCACCCAGCCGCATGATCGAGCCCTTGCCGAACTGGCGCTCGATCTGGGCCAGCGCGCTGTCGAGCGCCTTTGACTTGTCCATGTCCCGTTTTCCGTTCAGGTCGAGTAGGGTCGCCGAAGCCATGTGCCGTTCCTTGTTGCACAGCCGCCCCATGACGGCAATGTCGTGGATGTTCCTGTCCTGTTCGCACCATATGGGAACAATGGGGGAACAATGCAACGGGATTCCCGTAAAATCAGCTTCAACCGGAAGGTCTTAAGGGATAGTTACCGATGCCGGGCCAACCCTCGCCGCGACGGGTGGCAGACGGGGGATCGGGTCGTCCATGCTGGTGTTCTGGGAGCCGCGCCTCGCCCTGCTCGCGACCCCGAAGACGGGCTCCACCGCCATTGCCGCGGCGCTCGAATCGCTGGCGGTGCTGTCGGTCCAGCGCCCGCCCGCGCTGAAGCACACCTCGGTCCGTCGGTTCGGGCGCTTCCTCGGCCCCTGGCTCGAGGCGGCCGCGGGCACGCCCTTCGAGGTCGCGGCGCTGATGCGCGAGCCGCGCGCCTGGCTCGGCAGCTGGTACCGCTATCGCCAGCGGCCCGAGCTGACCGATCCGCTGCGCAGCACGCAGGGCATCGCCTTCGACGCCTTCGTGCGGGACTGGTGTGGCGATGCGCCGCCGCCCTACGCCCAGGTGGGCCGGCAGTCGCGGTTCCTCGGGCAGGGCGAGGGCGTCCACCACCTCTTCCGCTACGAGGCGATCGACACCTTCGTGGCCTTCCTCGAGGATCGTCTGGGCTGCGAGATCGTCCTGCCGCGACTCAACGTCTCGCCGCAGATGGACCTCGACCTCGAGGCCACGACCGAACGCCGGCTGCGCGAGGTGGCGGCGGCGGACTTCGCGCTCTACGACCGCCTCGCGCGCTGAGCGGCGGACGGCCGCCCGGCCGGCGCGCCATGCCCCCGCCGCGCTAGTGGAGCTGGCCCTGCACCACCGCGGTCAGCTCGCCGAGCGAGAACGGCTTGGGCAGGAAGACCGCGTTCGGGATGCGGTCCTGCCGGTCCCACAGGCTTTCCTCCGTGTAGCCCGACACGAAGACCACGCGCACGTCCGGGCGTTGCTCCAGCGCCTGCCGCACCCAGCTCGGACCGTCCATGCCCGGCATGACCACGTCGGTGACGAAGATGTCGACGTCGATCGCGGGGTCGCGCAGCGTCTCCAGCGCATCCTCGGCGCTTTCGGCCTCGATCACCGTGTAGCCGCGCAGGCGCAGCGCGCGCGAGGCGAAGGCGCGGACCGGCGCCTCGTCCTCGACCAGAAGGACCACGCCCTCGCCCTGGCGCCCCAGCGGCCGGGTCATCGGCGGCGGCGGGTCGAGGACGGGCGCGTCCGCCTCCTCGTTGATCGGGAAGTAGAGGTGGAACACGGTGCCGAGGCCCACCTCGCTGTCGACGAAGACGAAGCCCCCCGACTGCTTGACGATCCCGTAGACCGTCGAGAGGCCGAGGCCGGTGCCCTCGCCCGGCCGCTTGGTCGTGTAGAAGGGCTCGAAGATCTTCGGGATCCGGTCCGGCGGGATGCCCTGCCCCGTGTCGAGCACGCGGACCACGGCATAGTCGCCGCGCGGGATCACGGCGCGTTCGCGGGGCAGGTCGTCCTCCAGCGTCAGCGCCTCGGTCTCGATGCGGATGACCCCGCCCTGGGGCATCGCGTCGCGCGCGTTGACCACGAGGTTCATGATCACCTGCTCCAGCTGGCGCCGGTCGGCCCGGATCGTGCCGAGATCGGGGGCATGCGCCACGCGCAGGGTCACGTTCTCGCCCACGAGCCGGTTCAGCAGATGCGCGAGATCCGACAGCAGGTCCTGAAGCTCGATCCGCTCGGGCGTCAGCTTCTGCTTGCGCGAGAAGGCGAGAAGCTGTCCCACCAGCGCCGCTGCGCGGTTGGCGTTCTGGCGGATCTGCACGAGGTCGGCGTAGTCGGGATCGAGCGCGTCGTGCCGAAGCAGCAGCAGGTCGCAGTGGCCCGAGATCGCCGTCAGCAGGTTGTTGAAGTCATGCGCGATCCCGCCCGCGAGCAGGCCGATCGCCTGCATCTTCTGGCTCTGGGTGAACTGCGCCTCCAGCGTCTTGAGGGCGGTCGCGTCGGTCAGGACCGCCAGCACCCGGACGCGCCCCTGCTCGACGATCTGGCGCAGCAGGATCTGCACGAAGGCATCCTCGGGCCCGCGCGAGACGCGCAGCACCTCGGACTTCGCGGGCCCGCGCCCGCTCGCGACGTCCGCGAGCCAGGCCTGGATCGACCGCCCGAGCCCCTCGAACAGGTCGCCGAAGCCCGGCCGGTCGTCCGCGGCGAGCGCGAGCATCTCGCGCGCGGCGCGGTTCGCGGCGTCCAGCTTGCCGTCGGGCGCGAATTTCATCAGCGCCACCGGGACATGCTCGAAGTCGGTCAGCGTCGGGGTATCGGGGCGCCGGTCGGGGACCGGCATGAAGTAGAGCTCGCGCCGTTCGCCCGGACCCTGGACCTCGGCGAGGAAGGCGCGCACCGGCCCCTCGTCGGTCGCGACCTCCACCGCCTCGCCCGCGCCGGGATGCGGGTCGGTGAACAGCCGGTCGAGATGGCGCGGGCGCCGGCCGACCAGCCGCCGCATCGCCTCGTTGCAGAACAGCACCACGCCCGCGCGGTTCGCGACCAGCATCGGCAGGCTCAGCGTCTCGGCCCCCCGGCTCTGGCTGCGGTCCTGGAACTCCTCCAGCCGCCATAGGAACTGCCCGGTCGTCATCCGGTGCGCCGAGAGACGGACGTGACCGCGCCGCGTCACCACGTCCTCGCGCGCGAGGCCGCCGGCGGCGGCGCGGCTCTGCAGGCGGAACAGGACCGAGCCGGGGCTCGCGAAGTGGTCCTGCAGCGCCGCGACCAGCGTGCCCCCGGGCACGGACTCGAACCGCGCCCGCGCGGCGGCGTTGCGGAATCCGATCACCCCCTGCTCGTCCGTCGTGAAGCAGGGCGTCGCGTCCTGCCCGACCACCAGCTCCAGCACCCCCAGCGCCCGGTCGGACCGCGCGCGGTGGATCCGCATCATCAGCGCGATCAGCCCCGCCATCGCCAGCAGCGTCATTCCGGCGAGCTGCGCGCCAAGCCGGACCGCCGGGTCGGGAACGACGATCGCGGCACCGAGCGCGAGCGCCGCCGCCGCGACGAGCATCCAGAGCCGCGCGCCGATCCCCTCGGCCGACCCGACAAGTTCCGCGATCGCTGTCACAGGCTTCACCCTACGTTCCGGCACCGGATTCGGCTGCCCGATCATTCGGCGGCCGAAGTCTTAAGTGAGGATGAATCCCGCCCGGAATTCAATCCGCGATTGCGGGCTTACCGAGCCGCTCGCGCGAACACGCAGAGGAAGAAGCCGTCGCCGCCCTCCAGCGGCGACCAGCGGCGCCGCGTCACGGGCGCGAAGCCGGGATGGCGCGCGCAGAACCCGTCGGCCTGCGCCTCGTTCTCGGCCGAGAGCAGCGAGCAGGTCGCGTAGGCGAAGCGCCCGCCGGGCCGGACGTGCCGCGCCGCCTCGTCCATGATCCGCGACTGGAGCGCGGTCAGACCGGCCAGCCGGTCGGGCGTCAGCGCCCACTTTCCCTCGGGCGCCCGCCGCCAGGCCCCCGAGCCGGAACAGGGCGCATCGGCGAGCACGAGGTCGAAGGTCCCGCGCGGCTCCTCGGCAAGGTCGATCCGCACCCCCGCGCGGCCGGCGCGCGCGGGCAGGTCGCGCATCCGGGCCGGGTCGGCGTCGTGCGCCGTCACCCGCGCGCCCAGCGCGGCGAGCGCGAGCGCCTTGCCCCCGCCCCCCGCGCACTGGTCGAGCACGGCCATGCCCGGCCGCGCGTCCAGCGCCTCGACCACCGCCTGCGAGGCCGCGTCCTGAAGGTCGACCAGACCTTCGGCGAAGGCCGACGACGAACGGATCCGGCGCGCGTTCGCCGTGACGGCCAGCGCGGTCCCCGCCAGCGGATGCGGCTCCGCGAGGATTCCCTCGGCGGCGAGCCGCGCCCGCGCCGCGGCCGGAGTCGCCCGGGCCAGGTTCGCCCGCAGGAAGACCGGCGCGCGCCGGCGAAGGGCCTGAAGGACCGGGACGAAGTCGTCGCCGAGGTCGCGCCGCAGGGCCGGGGCCAGCCAGTCCGGGCAGTCGAGCGCGACCGCCTCGGGCAGGTCGGCCGGCGCGGGCGCTCCCGCCTCGTCCGCGGTCGGCGGGGCCGGCGCGCGGCCCTCGCCGGTGAAGACCGCGGCGGGGTCGGTGCCGGCCGCCCGCAGTCCGCCGAGCACCAGCCCGCGACCCGTCGCGGACCCGCCCAGCGCCGCGAAGGACCGCCGGCACCGGACCGCGTCGAACACGAGGTCGCGCACCGCCGCACGGTCGCCGGACCCCGCGTAGCGGCTGCCGCGCGCCCAGTTCGTCAGGGCCTGCTCGGCAGGCTCGCCTGCCAGCCAGCGGTCGAGCACGACGATCGCCGCGGCGTGGCGGGCGCCGGGCGTCACCGGTCAGACCGCGCGGTAGTTGGGCGACTCGCGCGTGATCTGGACGTCGTGGACGTGGCTTTCCTTCAGCCCCGCGCCGGTGATCCGCACGAAGGCGCAGCGGGCGCGCATCTCGGCCACGGTGCGGTTGCCGGTGTAGCCCATCGCCGCACGCAGTCCGCCGACGAGCTGGTGGATCACGGCCGCCGCCGACCCCTTGTAGGGCACCTGTCCCTCGATCCCCTCGGGCACGAGCTTGTCGCCGGCGGCATCCGCCTGGAAGTAGCGGTCGGCCGACCCGCGCGCCATGGCGCCAAGGCTGCCCATCCCCCGGAACGACTTGTAGGACCGCCCGTTCCACAGGATCACCTCGCCCGGCGCCTCGTCGGTGCCCGCGATGGCGCTGCCCACCATGGCGCAGCTGGCCCCCGCCGCGATGGCCTTGGCGAAGTCGCCCGAGAACTTGATGCCGCCGTCGGCGATCACCGGCACGTCGCCCGCCGCCCCGGCCGCATCCATGATCGCGGTCAGCTGCGGCACGCCCACGCCCGCAACGATCCGCGTGGTGCAGATGCTCCCGGGCCCGATCCCCACCTTCACCGCGTCGGCGCCGGCGCCGATCAGCGCGCGCGTGCCCTCGGCGGTCGCCACGTTGCCCGCGACGACCTGCACCGCGTTCGACAGCCGCTTGATCCGCTCCACCGCGCGCGCGACGCCCTCGCTGTGGCCATGCGCGGTGTCGATCACCACCATGTCGCAGCCGGCGTCGATCAGCGCCTCGCTGCGCGCGAAGCCCGCATCGCCCACCGTGGTCGCGGCCGCGACGCGCAGCCGCCCCATCGCGTCCTTGCAGGCCTGGGGGTTCAGCACCGCCGTCTCGGTGTCCTTCAGCGTCAGAAGGCCCGTCAGCTTGCCCTGCCCGTCGGTGACGAGCAGCTTCTCGATCCGCCGCGCCTTCATCAGGCCGATCGCCGCGTCGCGGTCGGCCGGCTCCTGCAGGATCGCGAGGTTGTCGGCCGTCATCATCGCGCGCACCGGGGTCGCGTCGTCGCTGGCGAAGCGCATGTCGCGGTTGGTGACGATGCCGACCACGCGGCCCCGGCCGTCCACCACCGGGAAGCCCGAGACGTTGTAGCGCGCCCGGAGCGCCTTCGCGTCGGCGAGCGTCTGGTCGGGGGTCAGCGTGATCGGGGCGTCGACGATCCCGCTCTCGAAGCGCTTCACGCGCCGCACCTCGGCCGCCTGCGCCTCGATCCCGAGGTTGCGGTGGATGACGCCCATGCCCCCCGCCTGCGCCATGGCGATGGCCATCCGCCCCTCGGTCACCGTGTCCATCGCGCTGGACAGGAGGGGGATGTTCAGCCGGATCGCCCGCGTCACCTGCGTCGCCGTGTCGGCCTCGGACGGCAGGACGCTGCTCGCCGCGGGCACCAGAAGGACGTCGTCGAAAGTGAGCGCCTCGCGGATGTCCATGCATCGCTCCTGCGGCAGTGGGAACCCCTCTGGCGCCCCGTCCTGTCACGCAACGCACGGTGCCGCAAGCCCCCTTTCGGCCGCGCCCCTGGGCTCTTCCGGCCGCGGCGGCGGTGCGGCCCATGCACGCGCCCCCGCTTCCGTCCGGCGGATCCCGCCGGCCTCAGCCCTTGTCGCCCCTGGCCTTTTCCTGTGCCGCGACGATGCGGGCGGTCAGCGGGTTCGCGCCGGCATCGGCGGCCTTCTTGTCCTTCTTGGGCTTCTTCGCTTCCTTCTTCGGCTTGTTCATGCCCTTGGCCATCGCGTCCTCCCCGTTCGGCCCGCCGATGGGGCCCGCGCGACCACAGGTGGTCGCGGATGCGGTCCTGTCAACCCGGCCGCCGGGTCACCGGTAGAGGAGCGAGCGCCCCTTGTGGAAGACGTGGACCTTCGCCGGGGCCGCCCCCAGCGCCACGGTCCTGTGGCGCAGGTCGGCGTGGATGCCGGGCAGCTTGGCCACGACCGACGCCCCCTCGCCCTGCTTCCTGAAGTAGAGCAGCGTCACCTCCCCCAGCGCCTCGGTGATCTCCACGTCGCCGCGGAACAGCCAGGCGCCCTCGGTCGGCACCAGGTCCTCGGGCCGGACGCCGACGTTGACCCGGGCGCCCATGTCGGGGGCGTTCGTCGGGACGGCCGACCGCGCCGTGCCGCCGTTCTCCAGCTTCACGACCGTCTCGGCGCCCGTCCCCACGATCTCGCCCGGCAGAAGGTTCATCGACGGGCTGCCGATGAACTGCGCCACGAACTCGTTCTCGGGGCGCTCGTAAAGCTCGAGCGGGCTGCCCACCTGGCTGATCCCGCCCCCCGCCAGCACGACGATGCGGCTGGCGAGCGTCATCGCCTCCACCTGGTCGTGGGTCACGTAGACCATGGTGGAGTTGGGCATCGCCTCCTTGAGCTGCGCGATCTCGATCCGGGTCGCCACGCGCAGGGCCGCGTCGAGGTTCGAGAGCGGCTCGTCGAAGAGGTAGACCTTGGGGTCGCGCACGATGCTGCGGCCGATCGCGACGCGCTGGCGCTGCCCGCCCGACAGCGCCTTCGGCAGCCGGTCGAGATAGGGCGTGAGCTGCAGGATGCGCGCGGCCTTGTCCACGGCGGCGCTGATCTCGGCGGGCGTCTTCTTCGCGATCTTCAGCGCGAAGCTCATGTTGTCGCGCACCGTCATGTGGGGATAGAGCGCGTAGCTCTGGAACACCATGGCGATGCCGCGCTGCGCGGGGGGCACGTCGTTCATGCGCACCCCGTCGATGGAGAAGGTGCCGCCCGTGATCCGCTCCAGCCCTGCGATCATCCGCAGCAGCGTCGACTTCCCGCAGCCCGACGGGCCGACGAAGACGATCAGTTCGCCCGTCCTGATGTCGAGGTTGATGTTCTTCAGGACCTTGACCTCGCCATAGGCCTTTTCCACGTTCCGCAGCAGAAGATCGGCCATGCACAGCCCCCTATCGTTCAGATCTTGATGGCCAGGGCATAGCCCCAGGGTTCGAGCGGGATGCGCCCGTCGGACCCGGCCGCCGTGCCGCCGATCGACTGGCCTGCGGGCGACCAGCGCCCCTCGGGCAGCCGCGCCTCGGCGGGGCGGTCGCCCAGGTTGAAGGCGCAGTGGACCGTCGCCTCGCCCGTCCGACGGAACGTCGCCACGTCGCCCTCCGTCTCGGGCAGGGTCATTCCCCCGGTCCGCAGGACGGGATGCGCGCGGCGGAAGGCCCAGACGGCGCGGTGATGCGCCAGCATCGAACCCGCCGCGCCCGCCTGCGCGGCGACCGACAGGGGGCGGTGCTCGGGCGGCACCGGCAGCCAGGCGCGCCCGGCGGTCGAGAACCCGCCGAGCGCGTTGTCGCTTTGCCAGACCATCGGCGTGCGGCACCCGTCGCGGCCCCTGAACTCGGGCCAGAACTCGATCCCGTAGGGGTCTCTCAGGTCCTCGAAGGCGATCTCGGCCTCGGGCAGGCCCAGTTCCTCGCCCTGGTAGAGGCAGACCGAACCCCGCAGACAGGCGAGCAGCACCGCGTAGCACCGCAGCGCCGCGTCCCCCAGCCCCCAGCGGGTCGGCATCCGCACCGTGTCGTGGTTCGAATAGGACCAGCAGGGCCAGGCGTCGGGCGCGGCCTGCGCCATCCGCGCGAAGATCGCGGCGAGCCCCTGCGCCGTCAGCCGCTGCGGCTGGAGCATCTCGAAGGGGTAGCACATCTGCACCTTGTCCCCGCCCGAGGTGTATTCGGCCATGATCTCGAGGCCGCGCTGCGCGTCGCCCACCTCGCCCACGGCGGCCGCGCCATGGGGGTCGAGCACGGTGCGGAAGCGGCGCAGGAACGCGAGGTTCTCGGGCCGGTTCTTGTCGTAGAGATGGTCCTGGTGGTTGTAGGGATTCACGCGCGGGGCGATCGAGTCGTTGCGCGCCTCGGGCGGCAGGGGCGGGTTGTCGCGCAGCTCGGGGTCATGGAAGTAGAAGTTGATCGTGTCGAGCCGGAACCCGTCCACCCCCCGGTCGAGCCAGAACCGCGCCACGTCCAGAAGCGCGTCCTGCACGGCGAGGTTGTGCAGGTTCAGGTCGGGCTGGCTGGTCAGGAAGTTGTGCAGGTAGTACTGCTCGCGCCGGCCGTCCCAGGCCCAGGCGCTGCCCCCGAAGACCGACAGCCAGTTGGTCGGCGGCGTGCCGTCCGGCTTCGGGTCCGCCCAGACGTACCAGTCGGCCCTGGGGTTGTCGCGGCTCGCGCGGCTTTCCGCGAACCACGGATGCGCCGAGGCCGTGTGCGACAGCACGAGGTCGATCATCACCCGCAGCCCCAGGTCGTGCGCCCGCGCGACCAGCGCGTCGAAGTCCTGGATCGTGCCGAACATCGGGTCGACGCCCCGGTAGTCGCTGACGTCGTAGCCGAAGTCCTTCATCGGGCTGGTGAAGAAGGGGCTGATCCAGATGGCGTCGGCCCCCAGCCCCGCGATGTGGTCGAGCCGCGCCGCGATTCCCGCAAGGTCGCCGATCCCGTCGCCGTCCGAATCCTGGAAGCTGCGCGGATAGATCTGGTAGATCACCGCGCCGCGCCACCAGTCCGGGTCGCGCGCCAGCACCCGGGCCGCCTCGGTCGCGGTCGCCATCGCCGTCACTTGACCGACCCCGCCAGAAGCCCGCGCACGAGGTAGCGCTGCATCGCGAAGAACACCAGAAGCGGCACGATGATCGACACGAAGGCCGAGGCCGACAGGATCTCCCAGTCGCCCCCGCGCGATCCCATCAGGTTCACGAGGTTCCCCGTCAGCACCTGCTGGTCGTTGCCCGTCCCGAGGAACACCAGCGCCACGAGAAGGTCGTTCCAGGTCCACAGGAACTGGAAGATCGCGAAGCTCGCCAGCGCCGGGAACGAGAGCGGCAGGATGATCCGCACGAAGATCTGGAAGTCGGTCGCGCCGTCGACCTTGGCGTTCTCGATGATGTCGCGCGGCAGGCCGACCATGTAGTTGCGCAGAAGATAGATCGCGAGCGGCAGGCCGAACCCGGTGTGCGCGAGCCAGATGCCGAGGTAGCCCTTCCCGATGCCGATCCAGTTGTGGAACTGCAGGAGCGGGATCAGCGCGAGTTGCAGCGGCACGACCAGCAGTCCCACGACCGCCGCGACGAGCAGGGCGCGGCCCGGAAACTCCATCCACGCAAGCGCGTAGGCCGCGAAGGCGGCGATCAGGATCGGGATGATCGTGGCCGGGATCGCCACGGTGGCGGTGTTCAGGAAGGCCTGGAAGACCGTCTGCCCCGCCAGCGGGCTTAACAGGACGTTCCGGTAGTTCTCGGTCGTGAACTCGGGGGCGGTGGTGGCCGTGGTGAAGACCCGCGGCAGCCGCCCGCCCTCCCACGTGACGGGGGCGGACAGGACGAACGACCCGTCCTCCTGCACGGTCAGCGTGCGGCCGTCGCCCAGGTCCGCGGTGTCGCCCGGCGCGAACTCGGTCGGGCGGTTGACGTTGGTGCCCCAGGCGCTCACGGCCGTGGCGCCGCCGAACAGGTTCCCCTCGATCACGAAGGCGCCGTCGCGCTCGACCTCGTCCCCCTCGATGCGGATGGGGGAGAGCTGCTGTTCCTGCGCCGACAGCGCCCGCCACCAGCCCGACGACGTGATCTGGTCGCCCGTGCGGAACGACGACACGAGAAGACCGACCGTGGGGATGACCCACAGCAGCACGAGAAGCGCGGTCGCGATGTGGACGGCCCACATCAGCCCCGATTTCTGGCCGACGACGTTGTCCATGCCCCTCGATCCCCCCTCAGCGCATCTCGCGGCGCACGGTCCACACGTTCCAGACCAGGATGGGCGTCACCAGCAGCATGATGATCATCGCCGCCGCCGACCCCACGCCCCAGTCGTTGGCGCGGAACAGCTTGTCGTACATGTAGTTGGCCAGAACCTGCGTCTCGAACTGGCCGTTGGTCATCGCGAGCACGATGTCGAAGACCTTGAGCACGGTGATCGTGATGGTCGTCCAGACGACGACGATGGTGCCCATGATCTGCGGTATCTTCACCTGGAAGAAGATCTGGAACGGGTTCGCGCCGTCGATGATCGCCGCCTCGACCGTGTCCTCGGGCACGCCGCGCAGGGCGGCGGACAGGATGACCATGGCGAACCCGGTCTGGATCCAGACCAGCACCGCCATCAGGAAGAAGTTGTTCCAGAAGGGGATCGTCAGCCATTGCCGCGGGGTGCCGTAGGGCAGCGTCGCCGTCAGCGCCCCGAAGGCCCAGAGGAGCGCGGTCGCCCCGATCAGCGCGGCGATCACCCCGCCCCCGGCGCGCGCTACGGCCGCGATGCCCCGCGCGGCACCCCGCGCCAGCGGTCGCGCGATGATCCAGCCCATCCACAGCACCGCCGCCGCGAAGCCCGCGAGCAGCAGCGCGGGCAGCAGCCGCAGGAAGACGGTCGACCAGACACCGCCCTCGAACCGCAGCCAGACCGCGTTCAGGAGGCCGATCTGCGCCACGTCCGCCGGGCGGCTTTCGTAGATCAGCTTCCAGATGACCGAGGCGCCGACGAAGCTGATCGCCATCGGCATGAAGATCAGGGACTTCGCGATGTTGCCCCAGCGGATGCGGTCGGTCAGTTGCGCGGCCAGAAGGCCGAAGGCGGTCGCGGCGGCGGGCACCACGATCAGCCACAGCATGTTGTTGCGCATGGATTCCCAGAACTTCGCCTCGGACCCCATCTGCGCGTAGTTGGCGAGGCCCACGAAGACCCGCTCGCCGCCGGCCGCGTCCTGCGTCAGCGACAGCCAGGCGGTCTGGAACACCGGATAGGTGAGGTAGAGGCCCAGCGCCATGATCGCGGGCAGAAGGAACAGCCAGGGCCGGACCATGTTGGCGCGGTTGATGTTCCGCCCGGCGTTCGGCCCCGAGGCCGGGAACAGCACCCGGTCGAGCACGACGTTCGCGAGGTAGAAGTAGCCGATGCAGCCGCCGACGCCGATCGCGATCGTCAGCAGGGCCTGGATTGCCGGATTCATGCGTCCCTCCCCCGACGGACATGATCCCTGTCCCGTGGGAACCGGCCCTTGGGCCGGCCCCGGTGGCGGCCTCAGGTCACTGGCGCGGCCAGCTCGCCTGAACCTCGTCGGCCACCTCCTGCGCCGAGGCGCCCCCGACGTAGTCGACCATCGCCGTCCAGAAGGTGCCCGCGCCCACCGCGCCCGGCATCAGGTCTGACCCGTCGAAGCGGAAGGTGGTGGCGTCGGCGAGGATCTGGCCCTGGTTGCGCAGAGCGTCCGAGCCGTAAAGCTCGGCATTCACCCCGGTATAGGGCGTGACGAAGCCCGACTGCGCCATCCAGACCTCGTGCGCGATGGGGGTCTTCAGGAACTCGATGAAGGCCCGCGCCCCCTCGCTCTCGCGCATGAGGAAGGCCAGCGTGCCGCCGCCCAGCACCGGCTGGCCGAGGTCGCGGTCGGCATAGGCCGGGAAGTAGAAGAAGTCGGCGTCCACGCCCAGTTCGGTCCCCTCGGGGAAGAACGACGGGATGAACGACGCCTGGCGGTGCATGTAGCACTGCGGGGGCGAGGTGAAGAGGCCGGCCGGGCTTTCGCGGAAGTCCGTCGTGGTGACCGCCGCCGCGCCGCCGGCGACGAAGGCGTCGTTCTTCGCGAACCAGCCGAACTCCTCGATGGCGCCCACGACCTCGGGCGAGTTGAAGGGCAGCGCGTTCGTCACCCAGCGGTCGTAGACCTCGGGCGGCTGGGTGCGCAGCATCATGTCCTCGACCCAGTCGGTCGCGGGCCAGCCCGTCGCGCCGCCCGACCCCAGGCCGATGCACCAGGGCGTGCCGCCGTCGGCCACGATCTGCTCGGTCAGGGCCTTCAGCTCCTCCATCGTGGTGGGGATCTCGTAGCCCGCGTCGGCGAAGTTGTCGGGCGAATACCAGACCAGAGACTTCACGTCGGCCTTGTAGGGGAAGGCGAACATCTGCTCGGCGCCATCGGCCCCGGCATAGGTGCCCAGCGCGGCCCAGCTGGCCCCGGCGCCGTAGTTGTCGGTGACCCACTGCGCGGTCTCGGGGCCGAGCGGCAGGATCAGCCCCTGGCGGGCCATGTCGCCGATCAGGCCCGGCTGCGCGAGGATGCCGATATCGGCGGGCGAGCCGGCCTGCGCGTCGATCAGGATCTGCTGCTCGTAGCCCTCGGACGAGGAGTAGTTCACCGTGACGCCCGAGGCCGCCTCGAAATAGGCCAGCACGGATTCGAACAGCGCCTGGTCCTCGCCGCGCCAGGGACCGAAGATCGTGATCGTCTGGCCGTCGAGGTCATAGGCCGCGTCGAAGTCGGTGTAGGACTGCCAGTTGAAGGCTCCCTCGCCGACGGGGAACCGCAGCTCCTGCGCCTGCGCGCCGCCGGCGATCAGCGCAAGGGTCGCGGCCCCTGCGAGCAACTTGGATGTCATCCCGATCCTCCCCTTGGACGCGCCGCTGCGCGCCGATTGACCGTAAGCCGCGCCTCCACGCGGCCTGCCCAGGCGGCGGGCGAGGCCCAAACCGCTTTGGATGGAAACAGTTAGCCTCGCGGACCGCTTCAAGTCAACGAGTCCCTTCGCAGGGCCGGACTTCGGCTTTGACCGCAGGGTCGGGCCTGTCTAAGGTCGCGGCGCACCCGCCAAGGCCAGGACCGACCGGACCCAGACCCGATGAACCTCAAGGAGCTCGCGTCCCGCCTGTCGCTGTCGCCCACCACCGTCAGTCGCGCGCTGAACGGCTACCCGGAGGTAAACGCCGCCACGCGCGAGCGGGTGCAGGCCGCGGCCCGGCGCTGGAACTACCATCCCAACGCGCGGGCGATCCAGCTCGCCACCGGCCGGTCAATGGCGGTGGGGCACGTCATCCCGATCGCCGGCCGGCACGAGATCGTCAACCCCGTCTTCGCCGACTTCATCGCCGGCGCGGGCGAGGTCTACACCCGCAACGGCTATGACATGGTGATGTCGGTCGTGGCCGATCCCGACGAGGCGCAGACCTACCGCACGCTGCGCGCGCGGGGCACGGTCGACGGCGTGATCGTCCATGCGCCGGTGCAGGACGACCCGCGCATCGCGCTGCTGACCGAGATCGGCCTGCCCTTCGTCGTCCACGGCCGGGCCTCGGGGGCGACGCTGCCCTACTCCTGGGTCGACGTGAACAACCGACGCGCGTTCCAGCGCGCCACGCGGATGCTTCTCGACCTTGGCCACCGCCGGATCGGGCTCATCAACGGGCTCGAGTTCATGGATTTCGCGATCCGCCGCCGCACCGGCTATCTCGACGCGCTGGCTGGCGCGGGCATCGCGCCCGACCGGGCGCTGATGGCCACCGACGAGATGTCCGAGGGGTCGGGCCACCGCGCCGCGCGGGCGATGCTGGACCTGCCGTCGCCCCCCACGGCGCTCGTCGTGTCGTCGATGATCTCGGGGATCGGCGCGCGCCGCGCGATCGAGGAGCGGGGTCTCGCGATGGGGCGCGACGTGTCGGTGGTGATCCACGACGACGAACTGAGCTACCTGCGCAACGGGGCGGAGGTGCCGATCTTCACCGCCACCCGGTCCTCGGTGCGCGAGGCGGGGCGGCGCGCGGCCGACATGCTGCTCGGCCTGATCGCGGATCCGGAGGCCGGGCCGCAGACCCACCTCCTCGAGGCCGATCTCGTCCTCGGCCAGTCTACGGGCCCCGCCGGCTGACGCCGGGCTTGCGGCCCCCGGGGCTCCGCCCTATCACGCGACGACCCCAGACCGGAGCCCGCGATGCCCGACCCCCGACCGCCGACGCTGGTCGCCGACATCGGCGGGACCAACACCCGGGTCGCGCTGGCCGACGGCACGGCGCTGCGCGCGGGCACGGTCCGCCGCTACCGCAACGCCGACTTCGCGGGGCTGGAGCCGGTGCTCGCCGGCTACCTCGCCGAACAGGGCGACCCGGCCTGCGCCGGGGCCTGCGTCGCGGCCGCCGGGCCGGTGCGCGACGGGGTGGCCACGCTCACGAACCTCGGCTGGACGATCGACGGCGCCACGCTGGCGCGGGCGGCGCGGACGGGCCGGGTGGCGATCCTGAACGACCTTCAGGCGCAGGGGCACGCGCTGGGGCACCTCGCGCCCGAGGGACTGCGCACGATCGTGCCCGGACCCGCCGCGCCGGCGGGGGCCGCGCGGCTGGTGATCGGCATCGGCACCGGGTTCAACGCGGCCCCCGTGCACGCGACCCCGGGCGGCCGCGTCGTGCCGCCCTCCGAATGCGGGCACACCACCCTGCCCGTCCGCACCGACGAGGACCTGGCGCTGGCGCGGTCGGTCGGGCGCGCGCACGGCTTCGCCGGGGTGGAGGAGGTGCTGTCCGGCCGGGGGCTGGAGCACCTTCACGCCTTTGTCACGGGGCGCGCCGGCTCTGCCGCCGCCCGCACGGCGGCCGAGATCATGGCGCTGATCGACGCGGGCGACCCCGCGGCGCAGGAGACCGGGAGGGCCTTCGCGCGCTTCGCCGGCGCGGTCGCGGGCGACCTTGCGCTGGTCCACCTGCCCTTCGGCGGGATCTACCTCTGCGGCGGGGTCGCCAGGGCCTTCGCCGTGCACCTCGGCCCCCTGGGCTTCGCCGCGACCTTCCGCGACAAGGGCCGCTTCTCGAGCTTCATGGACGGCTTCGGCGTGCAGGTGGTGACCGACGACTACGCCGCGCTCACGGGCTGCGCCGCGCATCTGGCAGGCACCGGCTGAGCGCGCGCCGGGCGGCGGCCGGCCCGGCCGTCCGGCGCGCGCGTCAGGTCACGACGTCGGGCGCCGTGCGCCCCGTGTGCGCCCCGATCCCCGCAAGCGCGTGGGCCGCGCGGATCACGGGGGCCAGCGCCGCCTGGGGGTCGTGGCCGAGCCCCTCGGGCCCCGGCGCGTAGCGCTCGAGATAGAGCCGCAGCGTTGCCCCTTCCGTCCCCGTGCCCGACAGGCGCAGCACGATCCGGCTGCCGCCGTCGAACAGGATGCGCACCCCCTGCCCCCTCGACACCGACCCGTCCACCGGGTCCTGGTAGGCGAAGTCGTCGGCGGCGGCGATGGTCATGCCCTCCACCGTCCGGCCCGGCAGGCCGGGCAGGCCGCCGCGCAGGGCCGCCATCATCGCATCGGCCCGCGCCGTCTCGATCCCCTCGAAGTCGTGGCGGCTGTAGTAGTTGCGCCCGAACCGCGCCCAGTGGCCCGCCATGACCTCGGCGACCGACTGCCGGCGCACCGCGAGGATGTTGAGCCACAGCAGCACCGCCCAGAGCCCGTCCTTCTCGCGGACGTGGTCCGACCCGGTGCCGAAGCTCTCCTCGCCGCAGATCGTGGCCCGTCCGGCGTCGAGCAGGTTGCCGAAGAACTTCCAGCCCGTCGGCGTCTCGTGCCGCTCGATCCCGAGCGCCTCGGCCACGCGGTCGGCGGCGGCGCTGGTCGGCATCGAGCGCGCGACGCCGCGAAGCCCCCGCGCGTAGCCGGGGGCGAGATGCGCGTTCGCCGCCAGCACCGCGAGGCTGTCCGAGGGGCTGACGTAGATGCCGCGCCCGACGATCATGTTGCGGTCGCCGTCGCCATCCGAGGCCGCGCCGAAGTCGGGCGCGCCCTCGCCCATCATCTCGTCCATCAGCGCCTTCGCCCAGGTCGGGTTCGGGTCGGGGTGGCCGCCGCCGAAGTCGGGCAGCGGCGTGCCGTTCAGGACCGTGCCGGCGGGGGCGCCCAGCCGGCGCTCCAGGATCTCGGTCGCGTAGGGGCCGGTGACCGCGTGCATCGCGTCGAAGCGCACCCGGAAGCCGCCGGCGAGCAGCGCTCGGATCGCGCCGAAGTCGAACAGGCCCTCCATCAGCGCGGCATAGTCGGCGACGGGATCGACCACGTCGACGGCCATCCCGCCCAGCGTCTGCCGCCCGGTCCGCGCGAGGTCGAGGTCCTGCGCGTCGAGCATGCGGTATTCGGCCAGCGCGCCGGTCCGCGCGAAGATCGCCTCGGTCACGGATTCGGGCGCGGGTCCGCCGTTCGGCATGTTGAACTTCAGCCCGAAGTCCTCGTCCTCGCCGCCGGGGTTGTGGCTTGCGGACAGGATGAAGCCGCCGTCGGTGCCGTGCAGGCGGATCAGGTGGCTCGCGGCGGGCGTCGACAGCAGCGCCCCCTGCCCCACGATCACCCGCGCGGCGCCGTTCGCCGCGGCCATCCGCAGGATGACCTGCGCCGCGCGGTCGTTGAAGTAGCGCCCGTCCCCGCCGAGCACGAAGGTTCGCCCCCCGGCCCCCGCCACGTCGAGCACCGCCTGCACGACGTTCTCGAGGTAGTGCCGCCCCATGAAGACGCGCGTCTTCTTGCGCAGGCCCGACGTGCCGGGCTTCTGGCCCGCGATGGGCTGCGTGGGAACGGTGTGGAGGGTCATGCGGGGGCTCCGGCGTTGGATCGGTAGAGAAGGACGGACTGCGCCGGGGCCGTGGCGGGCGCGCGCGCCGGCTCAGGGGGGGCTTCGGGGCGCGTCGTGTCAAGCACCAGCGTCCAGCCCGGTTCCGTGTCGGGCAGGGTCAGGTCGCGCGCCGGGCCGCCGTTGAACACCGCGAAGACCGCGTCGCGCCGCCCGTCCCCGCCGTCGGCTTCGATCCGCAGCTCCACGCAGAGGCACCGGAAGGCGGGGTCGTGCCAGTCCCCGGGGTCCGGCACGGCACCGTCGGCGCGCCGCCAGCGCACGTCGGGCTGGCCGTCCGCCGGGCGGATCCGGCCGTGCAGGAACCGCGCCTGCCGCAGGAGCGGGATCGCGCGGCGGAGCGCGACGAGCCGGGCCGCGAAGGCGCAGAGATCCGCGTCGGCGCCCGGCCAGTCGATCCACCCCGTCTCGTTGTCCTGCGCGTAGGCGTTGTTGTTGCCGCCCTGTCCGTTGCCGATCTCGTCCCCCGACAGCAGCATCGGCGTCCCCTGGCTCAGCATCAGGGTGGCGAGCAGGTTGCGCTTGCGCAGGGCCCGCGCAGCGCGGATCGCGGGGTCGCCGCTCGGTCCCTCGACGCCGAGGTTGTCGGAATGGTTGTCGTTGTGCCCGTCGCGGTTGTCCTCGCCGTTGGCGAGGTTGCGCTTCCGGGCGAAGGACACGAGGTCCTCGAGCGTGAAGCCGTCGTGCGCGGTGACGAAGTTGACCGAGGCGGTGGCGGGCCGGTTCGCATGGTCGAACCGGTCGGCGCTGCCGAGGATGCGGCTCGCGAGTTCGGCGGCCTGCCCGTCGTCGCCGCGCCAGAACCGCCGGACCCCGTCGCGGAACCGGTCGTTCCACTCTGCGAAGGGATGGGGGAAGGCGCCGAGCTGGTAGCCCCCCGGCCCGATGTCCCATGGCTCCGCGATCAGCTTCACGCGCGCGAGGACGGGGTCCTGCCGCACCGCGTCGAGGAACCCGCCGCCGGGGTCGAACCCCCCCGCCTCGCGCGCCAGCGCCACCGCGAGGTCGAAGCGGAAGCCGTCGACGTGGCACACCTCAACCCAGTAGCGCAGCGAGTCCATCACCATCCGCAGCACCATGGGATGGGTCAGGTCGAGCGTGTTCCCCGTGCCGGTGTCGTTGACATAGGTCCGCCCGCCGCCCGCCAGCCGGTAGTAGCTGGCGTTGTCCAGCCCCCGGAAGCACAGGGTCGGGCCCATCTGGTCGCCCTCGCCCGTGTGGTTGTAGACGACGTCGAGGATCACCTCGATCCCCGCCGAATGCAGGCGGCGGACCATCGACTGGAACTCCCAGACGGCGCCGGTCGTCATGTAGCGCGGCTCGGGCGCGAAGAAGCCGATCGTCTGGTAGCCCCAGTAGTTGCGCAGGCCCCGCGCCACGAGGAACCGGTCGTCGACGAAGGCCTGCACCGGAAGCAGCTCCACCGCCGTGACGCCGAGCCGCGTCAGGTGATCGAGCATCGGCTCGGACGCGAGTCCGAGGAAGGTTCCCCGCAGCGCCTCCTCGACCCCGGGGTGGGTCATGGTCAGGCCCCTGGCATGGGCCTCGTAGATCACCGTCTCGGCCATCGGGCGGGCCGGGGCGCGGTCGCCCCCCCAGTTGAACGAGGGGTCCGCCACCACCGACTTCGGCACCGCGAAGGCGCTGTCGCGCGCGTCGAACGACAGGTCGCCGCGCGGGCTGCCCACCTTGTAGCCCATCAGCGCGTCGGACCACCGCAGCCGCCCGGCGAGCTGGCGCGCATAGGGATCGACCAGAAGCTTGTTCGGGTTGAAGCGGTGCCCCTGCTCGGGTGCGTAGGGTCCGTGCGCCCGGAAGCCGTAGAGGCTGCCGGGGGTCAGCCCCCGGACGTGGACGTGCCAGATGTCGCCGTCGCGCTCGGTCAGGGGGATGCGGCCCAGCTCCTTCCGGCCGTCGGGCGCGAACAGGCACAGCTCGATCCTCTGCGCATGGGCCGAGAAGACCGCGACGTTGACCCCCTCGCCGTCGAAGGTGGCCCCGAGCGGCCAGGGTCGGCCGGGGCCGGTCGCGTGGTGCGTGCGGCCGAGCGGGCGCGGCTGGGGCGTCAACGCGCTACCGTCGCGTAGAGCGCGGCATAGGCCGCGGCCGACCGGTCCCAGCCGAGCGGCTGCGCCATCGCGTTCCGCTGCATCCGCCCCCAGAGGCGCGCGTCCGCGAACAGCTCCAGCAGCCGCCGCAGCGCCTGCGCGAAGGCCGGGGCGTCGGTCGGCTGGAAGGTGATCCCGGTGGCGGCCCCCGCCGCGACCGCGGCCGGGTTGGCGGTGATGACCGTGTCGGCGAGCCCCCCCACCGCCGCCACCACCGGCAGCGTTCCGTAGCGAAGCCCGTACATCTGGGTCAGCCCGCACGGCTCGAACCGGCTGGGCACCAGGACCGCGTCGCCCCCCGCGAACATCCGGTGGCTCAGCGTCTCGTCATAGCCGAGGCGGACGGCCACGCGCCCCGGATGCGCGGCCGCGAGGCGCAGCACCGCCCCCTCGAGCGCGGGGTCGCCCGAGCCGAGGACGAGCAGCCCCCCGCCCCCCGCCACGAAGCCGGGGATCACGGCGGGCAGAAGGTCGATGCCCTTCTGGTCGGTCAGCCGGCTGACGACGATGGCGAGCGGCCCCGGCACCTCCAGCCCGAACGCGGCGCACAGCGCGGCGCGGTTCCGCGCCTTTCCCGCCATCGCCCCGGCGCGGTAGGGCAGCGGCTCCGCCTCGGGCGACCAGACGGCGGTGTCGACGCCGTTCAGGATGCCCGTCACGTCGCCCGCGCGGGCCGCGATCACCCCCTCCAGCCCCATGCCGCATTCGGGCCGCGTCAGCTCGGTCGCATAGGTCGGCGAGACGGTGGTGATCCGGTCCGCCGTGACCAGCCCGGCCTTCAGCGACGACAATCCCCCGTAGTACTCGAGCGCGTCCGCATGGAACTCCGCCGCCGGCAGGCGCAGGTCGCCCAGGAGCGCGGCGGGCGCCCAGCCCTGGAACGCGATGTTGTGGACCGTCATCACGGTGCCCGCGTCGTGCGGCCCGCCGTAGGCGAGGTAGGCGGGCGCCAGCCCCGCCTGCCAGTCGTGGGCGTGCAGGACGCGCGGCCGCCAGCCGTCCGCCAGTCCGCGCCGCGCGATCCCCGCGGCCACCCACGACAGCGCCGCGAACCGCAGCGGGTTGTCGGGGAAGTCGCCCTCGGGCCCCGCGTAGGGGCCGCCCTCGCGGTCGTAGAGATGCGGCGCGTCGAGAAGGAGGATGCCCCCCGGCCCCGCCAGCACGCGCCCCGGCCCGCCGAAGAGGTCGGGCTCGGCGAAGACCCCGGCCCAGCCCTTCGTCGCGGCCCGCAGCGGACGGTAGGCGGGCATCAGCACCCGCATGTCCCAGCCCAGGGGCGCGAGCGCCGCAGGCAGCGCGCCCACGACGTCCGCGAGCCCCCCGGTCTTGAGATGGGGCACGCATTCCGATGCGACCGACAGCACCCCGCCCATGCGTCAGCCGAGCGACCGGGCGCGGGCGTCGAGCATGTCCTGCGTGACCAGCACGATCCCGGCCTCGGTGCGGCGGAACCAGCGCGCGTCCTCCTCCGGGTCGCGGCCCACGACCAGCCCCTCGGGGATCACGACGCCCCGGTCGATCACGCAGTTCGAAAGCTCCGCCCGCCGGTTCACAACCACCTGCGGCAGCGCCACCACCCGGTCGAGGCTGGCGTAGGAATGCGTCCGGCACCCGGTGAACAGCAGCGACTCGCGCACCTCGGTGCCCGAGACGATGCAGTCGCCCGACACCAGCGACGAGATCGCGGTGCCCCGCCGGCCGTCGGTGTCGTGGATGAACTTCGCCGGCGGCACCAGTTCGGCATAGGTCCAGATCGGCCAGCTCCGGTCGTAGAGGTCGAGCTTCGGGACGAAATCCGTGAGGTCGATGTTGGCCTGCCAGAAGGCGTCGATCGTGCCCACGTCGCGCCAGTAGGGCTCGGTCTCCAGCCCGGTCTTGACGCAGGATTCGGAGAAGCGGTGCGCCATCGCCTTCCCGCCCCGCACGATACCCGGGATGATGTCGTTGCCGAAGTCGTGGCTCGAGTTCTCGTCCTCCATGTCGCGGACCAGGAGGTCGCGCAGGAAGGCCCAGTCGAAGACGTAGATCCCCATCGAGGCGAGCGCGTGGCCGGGGTCGCCGGGGATGCCCGGCGGGTCCGCGGGCTTCTCGAGGAAGGCGGTGATCCGGCCCGCCTTGTCCACGTCCATCACGCCGAAGGCCGTGGCCTCCATCCGGGGCACGGTCAGGCAGCCGATCGTCACGTCGGCGTCCGTGTCGACGTGCTGGCGCAGCATCACCTCGTAGTCCATCTTGTAGACGTGGTCGCCCGCGAGGATCACCACGTACCGGATGTCGTAGCTGTCGACGATGTCGATGTTCTGCGCGACCGCATCGGCGGTGCCGAGATACCACTTGTGCTCGGCGACGCGCTGGCTCGCGGGCAGGATGTCGAGGTACTCGTTCCGCTCGGCGCGGAAGAAGCTCCACCCGCGCTGGCAGTGGCGGATCAGGCTGTGCGCCTTGTACTGCGTCGCGATCGCCATCTTGCGGATCCCCGAGTTCAGCGCGTTCGACAGCGCGAAGTCGATGATCCGCGTCTTGCCGCCGAAGTAGACGGCGGGCTTGGCGCGGCGGTCGGTCAGCTCCTTCAGGCGGCTGCCCCGACCCCCCGCCAGAACGAAGGCCATAGATTGCGACGAAAGCCGTGCGTTCGGCCGTCTCGGCATGTCCATCCTCTTCCTCCCTTGGCCCGCCTGGCGCGGGCGCTGCCCTGGTTCGCGCCTCACCCCTGCCGCAGGTAGACCGCCGACAGCGGCGGCAGGAGGACGTCGGCCGACTGCGCCTGCCCCATGGCCGGCACGGGCTCGGTCGCCACCCCGCCGAGGTTGCCGCGGTTGCCGCCGCCGTAGTGGCCTGCGTCGGTGTTCAGGATCTCGGACCACCGGCCGGGCGCGGGCAGGCCCGCGCGGCACTGGCGGTTCACCGGGGTCATGTTGACCAGCGCCACCACCGTCGGATCGCCCGGCCGCCCGTGGCGCGCCCAGACGAAGACCCCCGCCTGCGCGTCGTTCATCTCGATCCACGAGAAGCCCTCGGGCCGCGTGTCGTGGACGTGGAGCGCGGGGTTCTCGCGGTAGACCCGGTTCAGGTCGCGCACGAGCCGCTGCAGGCCCGAATGCCGTTCGTCATCAAGAAGATGCCAGTCGAGGCTCTGGGAATGGCTCCACTCGCGCTCCTGCGCGAACTCGCAGCCCATGAACAGCAGCTTCTTGCCCGGATGCGCCCACATGAACCCGTAGTAGGCGCGCAGGTTGGCGAAGCGCTCCTCGCCGTCGCCCGGCATCCGGGCCAGCATCGAGCCCTTGCCGTGCACGACCTCGTCGTGGCTGATCGGCAGGATGTAGTTCTCGGACCAGGCGTAGTGCAGGCCGAAGGTCATCTGGTGGTGGTGGTACCGGCGGTAGATCGGATCCTTGGCCATGTAGGACAGGGTGTCGTTCATCCAGCCCATGTTCCACTTGAACCCGAAGCCGAGGCCGCCGTGGTCGACGGGGCGCGACACGCCCGGGAAGGCCGTCGACTCCTCGGCCACGGTCATGATCCCCGGCACCTCGCCGTAGACGAGCGCGTTGGTCTTGCGCAGGACCGCGATCGCCTCGTAGTTCTCGCGCCCGCCGTCGCGGTTGGGGATCCACTGCCCCGGCGGGCGGGAGTAGTCGCGGTAGAGCATCGAGGCCACGGCGTCCACGCGCAGGCCGTCGACGTGGTACTCCTCCAGCCAGTAGAGCGCGTTCGACGTGAGGAAGTTCGCGACCTCGGTCCGGCCGTAGTTGTAGATCAGCGTGTTCCAGTCATGGTGGAACCCCTCGCGCGGGTCGGCGTGCTCGTAGAGCGCGGTTCCGTCGAAGCGGCCGAGGCCGTGCGGGTCGGTCGGGAAATGGCCCGGCACCCAGTCGAGGAGGACGCCCAGCCCCCGCCGGTGCGCCGCGTCGACGAAGGCCGCGAACTCGCCGGGCGTGCCGTGGCGGATCGTCGGCGCGAACAGGCCCACCGGCTGATAGCCCCAGCTTCCGTCGAAGGGATACTCGCTGACCGGCATCAGCTCGACGTGGGTGAAGCCCATGTCCGCCGCGTAGCCGACGAGCTGGTCGGCAAGCTCGGCATAGCTCAGCATCCGGTCCCCCGGCGCGCGCCGCCACGACCCCAGATGGACCTCGTAGATCGCGATCGGCGCGTCGACCGACTGTCGCGCCCCGCGCGCGGCCATCCAGCCGCCGTCGCCCCAGCCGCTGCCGCCCGCCCGTCGCACGACGCTCGCATTGGCGGGCGGATGCTCGGACCCGAAGCCCACGGGGTCGGCCTTCAGCGGCATGAGCGCGCCGCCCGGCCCCCGGATCTCGTACTTGTAGACCGTCCCCTCCCCCAGCCCGGGGACGAAGATCTCCCACAGGCCGGCGCCGCCCCGGCGGCGCATGGGGTGGCGGCGGCCGTCCCAGTGGTTGAAGTCGCCCACCACCGAGACACGCTGCGCGTTGGGTGCCCAGACCGCGAAATGCACGCCCTCGGCCCCCTCGTGCGTCATCGGATGCGCGCCGAGCACCTGCCACAGGCGGCGGTGCGTGCCCTCGGCGAGAAGGTATTCGTCCATCTCGCCCAGAACGGGGCCGAAGCGGAAGGGGTCGTCGAACTCCCACTCCGCAGCGCCCGCGCCGGCGCGCAGGCGGTAGGGCACGCGGTCGGGCAGGACGGCGTGGAAGAGGCCCGGCACGGCGCCCGGCTCGGCCGCGACCGCCGTTCCGGCCAGCACCGCCAGCCGGTCCGCGCCGGGGACGAAGGCGGTCACGACCCAGCGCCCGTCGCGGCTGTGCGGGCCCAGCACCGCGAAGGGGTCGCCGTGCGCGCCCGCGGCGATGGCGTGCGCCTCGTCCTCGGGCAGCCAAGCGCCCCGGGCATCGGCGGGGGTGCTGCGCGCGACGGGCTTGGCCATGACGAACCTTTCGGTCAGAGAACGCTGCGGGTCGACCAGATGTCCGCCATGTAGCCACGGATCGTCCGGTCGGACGAGAAGAATCCCGACCGCGCCGTGTTCAGGGCGGCCATCGTCCGCCAGCGGTCGCGGTCGCGGTAGGCGCGGTCCACCTGCGCCTGCGCGGCGTGGTAGGCATCGAAGTCGTCGGCCACGAGGAAATGGTCCTCGTGCCATACGCGATGCACGAGGCCGTGGTAGCGGTCGGTCTGGTCCGGGCTGAACGCGCCCTCCGCGATCGCCTTCAGCACGCGGCCCAGCACCGGCGAGGCCTCGATCGCGGTCCGCGCGTGCGCGGGATCGCCGCGCCGCCCGGCCACCTCCCCGGCGGTCAGCCCGAAGAGGAAGAAGTTCTCCGCCCCCACCTCGGCCAGGATCTCCACGTTGGCCCCGTCGAGCGTGCCGATGGTGGGCGCTCCGTTCATCATGAACTTCATGTTGCCGGTGCCCGACGCCTCCATCCCGGCGGTCGAGATCTGCTCGGACAGGTCGGCGGCGGGGATCAGCCGCTCGGCCATGCTGACGTTGTAGTTCGGGGGATAGACCACCTTCAGCCGGTCGCCCGCGACCGGGTCCGCGTTGACCGTGGCGGCCACGTCGTTGATCAGGTGGATGATCTCCTTGGCCACGGCGTAGCCGGGCGCGGACTTGCCCCCGAAGATCCTGACGCGCGGCACCCAGTCGGCGCCCGGGTCATCGCGGATCGCCTGCCAGTGCGCGACGGTCTGCAGGATGTTCAGGAGCTGGCGCTTGTACTCGTGGATGCGCTTGATCTGCACGTCGAACAGCGCGTCGGGCGAGACGGCGACCCCGCAGGCATCGGCCAGCCAGCCCGCGAGCGCCGCCTTGTTCGCGCGCTTGGCCGCGTCGAAGGCCGCGCGGAAGCCCGCGTCGGCGACGTGCGGCTCGAGGCCCCGCAGGCGGTCGAGGTCCGCCTCCCACCCCTCGCCGATCGTCTCGGTGACCAGCGCCGCCAGCGGGCGGTTCGCCATCCGCAGCCAGCGCCGCGGCGTGACGCCGTTGGTCTGGTTGACGATCCGCCCCGGATGGAGCCGGTCGAGCTCGGGGAACAGCGAGCTTCGCACGAGGTCCGAATGGAGCGCCGAGACCCCGTTGACCTTGTGCGCCATGATGAAGGCGAGGTCGCCCATCCGCACCTCGTGGTGCTTGACGATCCCGACGTAGTGCGGCCGCGCCGGATGGGCGCCCTTGTGCCAGGCGTCGATCCGCTCGACGATCTGCATGTGGCGCGGCAGGACAGTGCCGAAGGTGTAGGTCGCCCAGCGCTCCAGCGCCTCGGGCAGCAGGGTGTGGTTCGTGTAGCCGAGGCAGGCCCGCGCCACCTCGACCGCCTGCGCGAACTCCAGCCCGTGGTCGTCGGTCAGAAGCCGCACCAGTTCCGGGCCGGCCAGCGCGGGATGGGTGTCGTTCATCTGGATCGCGACGTGGCGCGGCAGCGCCGAGAGGTCGCGGTGGCTGGCGAGGTAGCGGCGCAGGATGTCCTGCAGCGCGGCCGAGGTCAGGAAGAACTCCTGCTTCAGGCGGAGCTCCTTGCCCGCGTAGGTCGTGTCGTCGGGGTAGAGCACGCGGCTGAGGGTGCGGGCGAGGGCCTCGGGCTCGGCGGCGGCGGCGTAGTCGCCGCGGTTGAACCGCTCCAGGTCGAACTGCGTCGTGGGCTTGGCCTCCCACAGGCGCAGCGTGTTGGCCCAGCGGCCCTGCCAGCCCACCACCGGCGTGTCGTGCGCCGAGGCCGTCACCGTCTCGCCGGGGAACCAGACCTCGCGCCCGTCCTGCACCGCGACATGGCCCTTGAAGCCGATCGTGTAGGCCGCCTCGGGGCGCGGGAACTCCCAAGGATGGGTCTGCTTCAGCCAGTCCTCGGGCGTCTCCACCTGCCGGCCGGCCTCGAACCGCTGGCGGAAGAGACCGTGCTCGTAGCGGATCCCGTAGCCGTAGGCGGGGCAGCCCAGCGTGGCCATCGATTCCATGAAGCAGGCGGCAAGCCGCCCGAGCCCGCCGTTGCCCAGCGCGGCGTCGGGCTCGTCCTCGACGATCGCCCGGAAGTCCTGCCCCAGCGCGGCCATGGCGCCTTCGGCCGCGTCGAACAGGCCGAGGTTGATCGCCGCATCCTCGAGCAGCCGGCCGATCAGGAATTCCATCGAGAGGTAGTAGACGCGCTTGTGGTCCTGCCCCCAGGTCGCCCGGGTGCTGGCGAACCACGGCTCCACGATCCGGTCGCGGATGGCGTAGGACAGCGCCATCCGCCAGTCGTAGCGGCTGGCGTGGTCGGCGTCCTTGGCGAGCGTGTAGGTGAGGTGCCGCAGCACGTCGGACTTCAGCGCATCCGGGGTCAGGATCAGGTCTTTCACGGGCACGTCCCTTGGGCGCGCGGCGCGCGCGCCCGGATCAACTCATCCGCCACTGATGGGTTGCCCGCGCGCGGGGGTCAAGGGCGAAGCGGCCCGTATCCCCAAAGCGCTTTGGAGGCGTGCCCGGTCCGCCTCGCCGCCGCCGCGCCGGCCCCCTGTGGCGCGGCCGCCGCAGGCCCCGTCCGCGCGCGGGCCGGGCCGGGGCGCGCCTTGAAGCGGCACCCTGCGTCACGATAACGTCACGAAAGGGCCGCGACCGCTCCTTGCGCGCTTGCAGGGAATGGATAGATCGGCGGCACCGTCCAGGACCGGTGACAGGTCCGACCGAACGAGGCAGACGATGACGAGGCAGACGACGAAACCGGGCGCCGCGCAGCAGGGCGGCCAGCCGCAGGCGGGGGGCCAGCAGCAGGCCGGCGGCCAGGGCGCGGCCCCCCAGCAGCCGGGGCAGCAGTCGGGGCAGCAGTCGGGGCAG